>Ga0315545_1003287_pt1 | contig 13938 bp, 14 predicted proteins | sample SalMarSW160210MG_FD_203096 | JGI IMG/M metagenome (GOLD analysis project Ga0315545, IMG submission 203096) | Salt marsh sediment microbial communities from the Plum Island Ecosystem LTER, Massachusetts, United States - Salt Marsh Sediment SW1602-10 ... | reverse complement strand
GAGCTGGACGCCCAGGCGTTTCGGCGGGACATGGACGACGTTCGCCGGGTGACGCCGGCACCTATTCGAAGGATCATCCGCCGCCTGCCCGAGGCGCTGGACTCGGCCGGCCGGGTGATCGCCAAAGCGGAGATCGGGCCCAAGGTCCGGTCATTCATCACCAAGGAGGAATCGTTCGCGTGAAGGTCATCCTGATCGCCGACGTCGAGAAGCTCGGCAAGAGCGGCGAGATGAAGGATGTCGCCGAAGGCTATGCCCGGAACTTCCTGATCCCCAGGAAGCTTGCGGTCCCGGCGGCAGGCGGCGCCTATCGCGCCTGGCAGCACGACATCGCCAGCCGCGAGGAGAAACGGCAGCGCGAGCGCGAGGAGGCCGAAGTCTCGGCCACCCGCATCGCCAGCACGACGCTGACGATGGGCGTGAAGGTGGGCGAGGGCGGCAAGCTCTACGGCTCCATCACGGCCAAGGACATCGCCGACGCCCTGTCGCGCCGCGGCATCGAGATCGACCGCCACAAGATCGACCTGCCCGAGCCGCTCAAGACGCTGGGCACGTACAAGGTCGCGATCAAGGTCTACAGCGGCATGAGCCCCGAGGTCACGATCGTCGTCGAGCCGAAGGGCTAGCAGACTGCGGGTGCGGGTTGCCGCCCCTCCGCTACGGCGTGTACAGCTCCGCCGAGGCGGTCACGGGGCTCGGGAACTTGCCCTGGTCCTCGTTGGACTGTCCGCCGACGATGAGCACTTTGCCGTTGGGGAGCAGGGTCGCGGTGTGGTCCGTGCGGCCCACGGCCATCGAATAGGTGGCCGTGAAAGTCCCTGTCGCCGGGTCGTAGAGCTCGGCCGTCTTCTGGTAGGCCGGCCAGCCACCTGTCATCAGGACTTTGCCGTTGTTGAGGCGCGTCGCCGTGTAGTTGCAGCGCGCGTGGACCATCGTCGTCGCGCTCCCGAACGCACCCGCCGAGGGGTTGTAGACCTGGGCAGTCGCTACGTACGACGTGCCGGCCCCGCATCCGCCGCCGGCCAGCACTCGCCCGTTGGCCAGGAGCGTGGCAGTAAGCTCCTTGCGGCCGGGCGCCGCGGTGGCGGCGAAGCTGAACGTGCCGGTGGCGGGGTTGTACAACTCGGCCGAGGCGATGGCACCGGTGGTGCTCTGACGACCGCCCACGATCAGCACCTTGCCGTTGGTCAAGAGCACGGCTTCGTGATCCACCCGGGGGATCCCGAGGTGGCCCGTGAGGGTGAAGTGACCGGTAGCCGGGTCGTAGAGCTCGGCGGTGTTGAGCGTCGTGAAGTTCCCCCCGCCCCCCGCCAGCAGCACCTTGCCGTTCGCAAGCTTGACCGCCGTGTGGCCCTCTCGGTCGGAGGACATGGAGCCCGTCACCGTGAACGTGCCGGTGGCGGGGTTGTACAGCTCGGCCGAGGCGGATTGCTCGGCGCCCCCGGCGATGAGCACCTTGCCGTTGTCTAGCAGAGTGGCCGTGTGGTGATAGCGGGCGTAGTGCATCGACCCGGTCGAGGTGAAGGTGCCCGTGGCGGGGTCGTACAGCTCGGCCAGGTCCAGGGGCATGCCGGCGGGGCCGGCGCCCCCGGCGATGAGCACCTTGCCGTTGGGGAGCAGGGTGGCCGTGTGACCGCCGCGCGCCAGAAGAAGGTTTCCGGTCGCGGTGAAGCCCTTCAGGGCCTTCAGGACATAGCTGGGCTTGATGATGATCAGCAGGGAGGACGTCGGAGTTGCGGCGGGCGCGGCCGTCGGGGCTGTCGTGGCAGTGGCCTCGGTCGTGGCAGTGGCCTCGGTCGTGGCGGTCTCGGTCGGGACCGCCGCGGGCGACTCCGAGGCGGACGGCGCGGCGTCCGACGCTGTCTCGCCGGGCGCAGAACCGTTGGGTGACGCGGCGCTGCTGGTGCAGGCGGATACCGCCGTGGCAGCCGCGAGCATGAGCGACAGACTGAGAGTGGTGAGGTGTGGTCGAGACATGAGTGAGAACACTCCTCCTGGCACGGATCGGCGTTGCGACTGAGCACCTTGAGCGCCGTGTCGCGGGAGTTCCTGGGCGAACTCGCCCCGCACGCCTCGATGCTACACGACACAAACGGCCGTCCCGCGCCGAGATCGCGGTATCAGGGCCCTGCCGTCCTGCATCCGGACGGCCGGCGCGTCATGATTGTTCCGGGCGCCGGAGCCCCGAGACGAAACAAGGGAGATGGTGTGGGCCGGCGAAGACGGAAGCGAACCCTGGCCGAGACGAGGCGTCGCCGCTTCTGGATCGTGCTGGGGCTGGTGGCGATCATCATGATCGGCCTGTCGCCGCTGCTCGTCGCGAGCCTGGTTTCGTCCCCCGCACCCGGAACCGGGCCCCAGCTGGTTCCCTAGGAGCGCGGCGGCCCCTGCCGGACCCGCTCTCGCATCTGCTCCAGAGAGCCGCGGACGGGGTTGATGCGCTCGGTCCACCACGTGGCGCCGGCGTCGGCAAACTCGCCTGTCGTGGCCGAGGCGGCCGCCGAATCGTCGCCAGCCGTGATACCCGCCACCAGGATGTCGAATGGTTCGTCTTCGCGCCCCGCGGCCGCCCGCTCCTCGGCGATCATCGACCGTGCGCCCCGGACGTCGTCCGGCGTAAGCGGCACGCTGTTGCCCTCCAGGTCGCGGCGCAGGGGCCAGACGCCGTCCCAGCGGGCGGCACGGCGGAATGGCGCTGGCACCGGCCAGGTGGCCGCGACCCAGATCGGGATTCGGGGCTGTTGGAGCGGCGCCGGCAGGAACGTCGCTCCGGCAACGTGGAAGTGCGCGCCTTCGAACGAGAAGGGCTGCCCGGTCCACAGGCCCTCGATGACGGCCAGTCCTTCGTCCAGCATGGCCGCCCGAGTGCGCAGGTCGGCCGGATCGCCGAACGAGGTGAATTCGTGCGCCCTGCTGCCCGCGCCCACGCCCAGCGTCAGCCGCCCGCCGGAGAGATGGTCCAGCGTGACCGCCTCTCGGGCCACGTGCCACGGCCGGCGGCGCGCCAGCGGCGTCACCATCGGCCCCAGGCGGAGGCGGGTCGTGGCCAGGGCGATTGCCGCCAGCAGGATGTACGGGTCGGCATGAGGATCGGCCGGGTCGCTCATGACGTGGTCCCAGACCCAGACGGCGTCCCAGCCGGCCGCCTCTGCCTCGACTGCCACTTCGACCGTCAGGCGCGGGTCGGCGAAGGCCCCGAAGTTCGGGATGTCGATCGCGTAGCGCATGGCGCAAGGGTACCGGCCGGGGAATTCCGTGTGCCGTCCGGACGGGCTCGTCAGCGGGCCTCCGGCGAGCCATCATTCGGCCGTGACTCGAGCCGCCCCTTCACCGCTGCGCATCATCCATGTCGATCTCGACGCGTTCTTCGCCGCGGTCGAGCAGCGCGACCGCCCGGAGCTGCGCGGCAAGCCGGTGATCGTGGGCGGCGACCCGCGCTCGCGCGAGTACACGCGTGGCGTCGTCAGCACCTGCAGCTACGAGGCCCGCAAGTTCGGCGTGCATTCGGCCATGCCCCTGCGGACGGCGTTGCAGCTCTGCCCCGACGGCATCTTCCTGCCCGTGGACGGCGCGCGTTACCAGCGCGTCAGCCGCGAGGTGATTACCGTCCTGCGCCGCTTCACGCCGGCGGTCGAGCAGGTTTCGATCGACGAGGCCTTTCTGGACGTCGGCGGCTCGGAGGCGCTCTTCGGGCCGGCGCCGGAGATCGCGCGGCGCATCAAGGAGGAAGTGCGCCAGGCGACCCGGCTGACCGTCTCGGTCGGGGTTGCGACCAGCAAGCTGGTGGCCAAGGTGGCTTCGGACCTGCGCAAGCCGGACGGGCTGGTCATTGTCGAGCCCGGCCGGGAGGCCGCCTTCCTGGCCCCGTTGGAGATCAGGCGGCTGTGGGGGATCGGGCCCAAGACGGCCGAGCGGCTGCACGCCCTGGGGGTTCGGACGATCGGCGAGCTGGCGGCCCTGCCGGTCGAGACGCTGGCGCGGGCCCTGGGCGACCACGGAGCAACGCTCCACGAGCGGGCCCTGGGGATCGACCCGGACCCTGTCGTAGGCGGCGGCGAGACGGCGAAGTCGGTCAGCCACGAGACCACCTTCGCCGTCGACGTCACGGACACGGCCGAGCTGGAACGGGCGCTGCTGGCCCTCTCGGAAGGCGTCTCGGCCCGGCTGCGGGCGGGCGGCCTGCGGGCCTCGACGGTTGCGGTCAAGATCCGCGATTCGCAGTTCCGGACGATCACTCGCCAGAAGCAGCTCGCCGAACCGTCCGATCTGACGGAGCCGATCTGGCATGCCGCGCTCGAGCTGGCCCGGCCGGAGGTCAGAGGCAAGAAGATCAGGCTGCTCGGGGTGGCTGCCACGGGGCTGGGCGCGCCGGAGCAGATCAGCCTGTTCGACGTCGTCGACGAGAAGCAGCGGCGCGTGGTCGAGGCGGCCGACGCAGTTCGGCGGCGCTTCGGCCAGCGGGCCGTCACCCGGGCCAGCCTGCTGCAACGGGGATTGCCGTCGCCGTTCGAGCGCGATCCGGGCTCGGCGGTCGAGGGCCGGGTCGGCGTGCCGGAGCACGAGGACGGGGAGGACGAGGGCTAGCCGGCCGCTGCGGGGGCGCCGGCCCGTCGATCGGCGCACCGGATGGCGTTCGAAGGCCCGGATTCCACAGTGACACGCGAGCTGTCACGGTCGCGGCCCAGGATCGGGACACGAACAGGCGAGCGGTCCCCAGGCTCTTGACAATCGAACGCCCGTTCGACTAGATTCGCCAGGCATTCGAACGTCCGTTCTCTCGCTCAAGTGCCCCGAGTGGAAAGACGGCCAGGACGAGGAGCAACACAGATGGCCTTCATCCGCTTGGAGCCGGTCGACGTCCGCGTCAAGACCGGCTGGGTCGACGGCGAGCCCCGAGAGATCACCTGGGGCGATCGCCGCCTGCCCGTACATCGGCTCGCCGCCGTGCGGCGCGAAACCGCGGCTTTCAAGGCCCACGAGGGGCCGAAGACCGTCTTCGAGGTGGAGACGCCGAGCGTCAACCTGGCCCTCAGCTTCAGCCACTGGACTCGCCGCTGGACGGTCGAAGCCGTGGACGACGAGCCGGGCTTGATCCAGTAGGGCCGGCTCGGCTCACGGCGATGGGCGGTTGCCGCCTACAATCGCCGCATGGAGAGGCAGGAAGAGAGCGTTTCATTCGCCGGGCTGAGCCTCGGTGAGTTCATCGAGCAGCTGTCCTCGGCCGAACCCGTGCCCGGAGGAGGAGCGGCTTCGGCAGTGGCGGCGGCCCTGGGGGCGTCGCTGGCCTCGATGGTCTCGGCCCTGTCCACGAGCCGGCCCAAGTACGCCGCGTACGAAGCCACTCTCGAGCGGGCGGGGTCCGCGGGGCGACGGCTGGCGGGCGAGCTGCTGGCCCTGGCCGACCGTGACGCCGCAGCCTACGGCGGCTACGCCGCGGCGCTGAAGATGCCGCGCGAAACGGACGAGCAGGTCCAGTCGCGCCATGCCGCGATCAGGACTGCGGCCCGGGCGGCCGCCGATGCGCCGTGGGAGATCGTCGTCGCCTGCCACGATCTGGCGGTGGAAGTCGAGGCCCTGGCGGGACGCAGCAACGTCAACGCCGCCAGCGACGTGCTGGTCGCCGCGCTCCTGGCCGAGGCAGGCGCGCGGGGGGCCGCCGAGAACGTCCGCATCAACCTTCCTTCCACCGGCGACGAGCGCTACGCCGAGGAGATGGACCAGAAGCTGGACGACAAGCTGCACGAGATCTCGACCCTGGCGGCCCAGACCCGTGAGATCGTTCTGTCCGGGCAGGTCCGGGAGCCGGAGGACGAGTGAGCGCCTCCAAGGAAGCCCCCAGGCCGGCGCCGTCCGCGGCATCCGAGAAGGCCACGGCGCCCGGAGCGGCCGGTCCGCGCTTGCTGGCCGGGAGCCCCATCGCCGCCACGCTTCGCGAAGGCCTCTGCGCCCACTTCGCCGCCTTCAAGGAGCGCCACGGCTACGCGCCTGTGCTGGCCATCGTACTGGTCGGGGCGGACGCCCCCTCCGCGGTCTACCTACAGCAGATCCTCCGAACATGCGCCAGGGTGGGGGCTGAAGGGCGTCTCGTGGAGATCGGGGCCGACGTCACGCCGGACGCGCTGTGCGACCAGATCGAGCGCCTGAACGAGGACCCGTCAGTGGCCGGCATCATCGTCCAGATGCCGCTGCCGTCTCGCATCCCGCTCCGGACCGTCATCGATTCGATCGATCCGACCAAGGACATCGACGGCATCCACCCCCGCAACGCCGGCCTGCTGTCGCTGGGCTACGAAGGTTTCCTCCCGGCCACGGCGGAGGCTTCGGTCGAGATCCTCAAGCGTTCGGGTATCGAGATCGCCGGCAAGCGGGTCGTGGTCCTGGGCCGCTCGAACGTCGTCGGCAAGCCTGCTGCGCTGCTGCTGGTTCGCGAGCACGGCACCGTCACGGTCCTCCATTCGAAGACCCGCGACCTGGCCCGCCACACCCGCGAAGCGGAGATACTGATCGTGGCCGCGGGCAAGCCGGGCCTGATCACGGGCGAGATGCTCTCACCGGGGGTCGTGGTGGTGGACGTGGGCATCAACGTCGTGCCCGACGGCCAGGGTGGTGAGAAGCTGGTGGGCGACGTGGACTTCGAATCGGCCGCGCCCGTCGTGGGTGCCATCACTCCCGTCCCGGGCGGCGTCGGGCCACTCACCAACGCCCTGCTGCTGAGCCACCTGCTGCGGGCGGCTACGGACCAGGCGGAGCGCTCCGCTACGGCCGGCGCCGCTCCGGCCCCGAAGGGAGCGTCCCGATGAGCGGCAAGCCGCCCCTGCCGTCGAGCCTGGAGATAGCCAGGGCCGCGAAGATGCGGCCGATCATGGATCTGGCCCGCGAGCTGGGGCTGCGTGACGAGGAGGTCGAGCAGTACGGCCCGTACAAGGCCAAGGTCTGCGTCGAGGCGATCGAACGCCTGGAGGCCGAGGCGGCCGCGGCGGGCAAGCGCGGCAAGTACGTCGTCGTGACCGCCATCACGCCCACTCCCCTCGGCGAGGGCAAGACGACGACCAACATCGGCCTCGTCCAGGGGCTCAACCGGATCGGGCACAGGGCGGCCGTTTGCATCCGCCAGCCGAGCCTGGGCCCGGTCTTCGGCATCAAGGGCGGCGCCGCGGGCGGCGGCTACAGCCAGGTCGTGCCGATGGAGGACTTCAACCTCCACCTCACCGGCGACAACCATGCCGTGGGCGCGGCCCACAACCTGCTGGCGGCCTTCATCGACAACAGCCTGACCCACAAGAACCCGCTGAACATCGACCCGCTGGGGGTGCTCTGGCCGCGCGTCGTGGACATAAGCGACCGGGCCGTGCGGCGAGTGATCATCGGCCTGGGTGGCCGCGAGAACGGCTATCCGCGCGAGACCGAGTGGCAGCTCACCGTCGCCGGCGAAGTCATGGCCGTTCTGGCCCTGGCCTCGAGTCTTCAGGATCTGCGCCGGCGGCTGGGCCGGATGGTCGTCGCCACCACCTTCGATGGCAAGCAGGTCACGGCCGAGGACCTGCGCTGCGCCGGCTCGATGACCGTCCTGCTGCGCGACGCCATCAAGCCGAACCTGCTGCAGACCCTGGAGGGCGGGCCGGCCTTCGTCCATTGCGGGCCGTTCGCCAACATCGCCCACGGCAACAACAGCGTCCTGGCCGATCGGCTGGCCCTGGCGACGTGCGAGATCGCCTGCACCGAGGCCGGCTTCGGGGCCGACATGGGCGCCGAGAAGTTCTTCGACATCAAGTGCCGCCAGAGCGGCCTGCGCCCCGACGCGGCGGTCATGGTGGCCACCATTCGGGCGCTCAAGATGCACGGCGGGGTCGGTCGTATCGTGGCCGGCAAGCCGCTGGATCCGGCTCTCGAGAAGGAGAACGTGGAGGCCGTCCGCAAGGGCTCGGCCAACCTTGCGGCCCAGATCGAGAACGTGCGCCTCTTCAACGTGCCGGTGGTCGTGGCCGTCAACCACTACCCCGGCGACACGGATGGAGAGGTGGCCGCCATCCGGGAAGTGGCTCTGGCCGCCGGGGCGCGCGACGTCGTCGTCAGCCGCCACTTCGGCGAGGGCGGCGCCGGGGCCGAGGACCTGGCCCGCGCCGTCTGGGACGCGGCAGCGGAAGGGGCACCGGACTTCCAGCTCCTCTACCCGGACGACATCCCGTTGCGGGAGAAGATCGAGGCGGTCGCGGTCCGCATCTACGGCGCCCGCGGCGTGGACGAGCTGCCGGCAACGACCAGGGCCCTCAAGCTCTACGAGGACCTGGGCTACGGCAACCTGCCGGTCTGCATGGCCAAGACGCACCTCTCGCTCAGCCACGACCCGAGCCTCAAGGGCCGCCCGACCGGCTTCCGCGTCCCCATCCGCGAGGTCCGTCTCTCGGCCGGGGCCGGTTTTGTCACGCCTCTTCTGGGCGAGATGCGCACCATGCCGGGCCTGCCCTCGCACCCCGCCGGCGAGTCGATCGACATCGACGCCGACGGCAACATCGTCGGCTTGTTCTAGGTCACGCCAGGGTTCGTGTTCGATGCGGGCGGCGAACCCAGGAACTCGGCTACGACTTCTATTCGCCCCACGATCGCGGCATTGAAGGCGTCGAGCTCCTGGGCAGGGATCCAGTACTCGCGATGCCAGGAAGCTCCGACGGTGTGGACCTCGTGGGCGACCAGGTAGCCGGCCTGGACCTCGAATCGAGTGACGTATCCGCGGTAGCCCGTATCTGGCGATGCCGCGTTCCAGTCGCGAGCGATCTGGGTTGCGTACTCCTCGTTCAGGACCGGGTAGAAGATCGGCTGTTCGGGCAGGCGAGGTGGGAAGGCGCGCCAGCCGGAAGCTTCGATGAGGGCCAGCTCCTTCGGGCCGACTGGACGCCAGAGAGTCACGGTATCGGACGCGCATCGATTGTCGCACCCGCGATCCCCGGCGAAGCGGCCTAGACTCACGCCATGCTGAACCTGCTGCTGACCCGCCACGGCCACGCCGCCGAGCCGAGCGTGATGCTGGGCGGGCAGCTGGACGTGCCGCTGGACGACGCAGGCCGCCAGGAGGCTGAAGCCCTGGCGAGGAGGCTGGACGGCGTCCGAATCGATCGCATCATCTCCAGCCCGATGGCCCGGGCGTTCCAGACGGCCCAGGTGATCGCCCGCGGCCGGCCGATCGAGATCGACGAGCGGCTGCGCGAGCAGCACTACGGCAGCTGGGAGGGACTGACCCATAAGGAGATCGAGGCCCGCGATCCTGAGTCACGCGCCCGCTGGGAGGCCGACCCGTCCGCCACCCACGCTCCCGGCGGCGAATGCGGCAACGACGTGGCCGCTCGGGCCCGCGACTTCCTGGCCGATCTGCTGGCGGCCGAGCTGGGCGGGCAGTCGGGCGAGGCGGCCGAAGCAGCTGCTGAGCCGCCCCACCGGCCCCCGGATCCTGGCGGCTCGCGCGAACCGGTTTCGGAGCAGCGGGCGGAGAAGGAGGGCGAGCGCCGCGTGCTGGTCGCGGCCCACGGCACGCTGGGCCGGATTCTGATCTCCGTCGCCCTGGGCTCGCCGATTCGCGACTACCGGCGCCGCTTCATCGTCGATCGCGCCGCGCTCACCGTCCTGCGCTACGAGCGCGGCGACGGCCCGGAGGGGGCGCAGCTCGTGCTGGCCAACGACGTGGCCCATCTCCGCTCCCCGGGCGAGGCGCCCTGGGGCTGAACGTGCCCGCCGGGCTTTCGCCCCGCCCTATGATTGAGATGGGAGGTGGGCTATGAAGCTGGTTGGAGGTTCGTCCGTTCGGCAAGGGGTCGTGGCGCTGGCCATGGTCTCAGTTCTGGCTGGCTGCAGCAGCAGCGCGCCGACCCCGATAGTGATTCTCGTGACGCCATCACCGGCCGCCTCGACGCCGGCTCCCACGCCGACCCCGGAGGTCACTCCTACTCCGTCGCCCGAGGTCACCGCGACGCCATCGGAGTCGCCCACGAGCGCGGCAGCGGCCTGTACGGGCACCGCCGCTCATCAGGCCTTCTTCGTCAATGCCGCCGCCGACCTGCCCTTCGACGTCTACTGCGCGGTTCTGCCCTCGAGCTGGTGGCTCGACAGCGCTTCGTACAACGGCCCCTTCCTGGAGGTTGCGTACAAGAATGGGGCAGGAGACAGTATCTGGATCTTCGAAGGCGGCTGGTGCCCGCCCGAGGCGTGGTGCGCCGACCCGGGCCCCCCGGTCGGGTCGGCGTCCTTCGACGGACTGGGCGGAACCCTCTACAGCGGCGGCTCCTACTACACGCTCAAGGTCGGTACGGCTGCCAACCCGGCCTACGCCATGGGCGGCGGCGGCATGAGCCAGGCGCAGTTCACGGCCTGGGCCGCCGCGGTGGTCAAGGTGCCCAAGCCCTGAAGGCCTCCGTCAGGCTGCCTCTGCGTCCAGCGTCAGCCTAACGTCCGCCAGGACGCGTGCTCGCGTGGCGAAGTCCTCCGGTCTGCGATCTCTCTGCCTCGCGGCTTGCGGCAATCGTAGCGTCCGGCAAATGCGCCTTTTCGGTAGTGATGGCAGACTGCGGTCTCACTCCCGGCCGTCCGCCACGAGGGATTCCTGTGTATCGCGCCATCGGGACCTACATCATCGCCTACAGCGCGGTCGCGGCCTGGGCCCCATACCTCTCCGCCTACTACAACAGGGGCCTGGGCATTCCGTTGGGCCTGGTGGGCCTGCTGATGGCCTTGACCTCGACCGTGTCGCTGGTCGGCTCGCCGCTATGGGGGACGCTCCACGATCGAAACCCCCAGTCCGGGCTGCTGCTCCCGGTCGCGGCGACCATCGCCGCCGCCGGAGCGCTGGGGATGCTGATCCTCGGCGCCTCGCCACTGCTGCCCGTCGCCGCCGCGATCTTCGCCCTGGGTATCTCGGGTATGTTCCCGATGATGGACGTTCGGGTGCTGGAGATGGTCTCGGCCGACCGGACGCGATACGCCCGAGTGCGCGTCTGGGGCTCGATCAGCTTCATCGTCCTGGCGCCGCTGATCGGCATGCTCACGGCGACCCACGGCCTGCAGGCCCTGTTCTGGGTCATGATCCCGGCCCTGCTGGCCGGCGGCCTGGCCGTCACCACGCTCCCCGGCCGCGACCATGAGGTTCGGGCCACGAGCATGCGCCGGGCGCCGATGACCGTCCTGCGCCATCGCCCGATCGCCATCTGCCTGATCGGCAGCTTCCTGGCCTGGGCGGCCGTCTCTTCCCAGAACGCGTTCTTCACGATCTACCTGATCCAGCTCGGTGCCTCGACCGACATGGCCGGCTCGGCCTGGTCGATCGCGGCCCTGCTGGAAGTGCCGGCCATGTTCTTCTTCCCGGCGCTGGCCCGGCGGTTCGGCGTGGAGCGGCTGATCGTCCTGGGGGCGGTCCTGCTGGTCGTGCGCCAGACGGTCAACGTCGTCTTCGCCGAGCCGGTCGTGCTGATGGGCTTCTCGCTCATCCAGGGGATCGGCTACTCGTTCGTGCTCATCGGGTCGGTGACCTTCATGTCGCACCAGGCTCCCAGGGGCACGGCCGCCACCGCCCAGGGCATCTTCAACGCCGTGGCCGGCAGCATGGCCGTCATCGCCGGCGCGGGGATCGGCGGGCAGCTGGCCGGGCTGCTGACGATCCGCGGCCTGTACGTGGTGTCGGCCTTCCTGGGCGCCTCGGCCGTGATCGTGATCGCGGCCGCCGTCCTGCCCGTCGCTCGTGCGAGGGCCCTCGAAGGGGCGACACAGCCCGGGCCGGGCTCGCAGCCCGAGCTTCTCCATGACGGCGCGGCTCCCCCGGCCGATCAGGCCCCCCAGGCGCTCCCTCGGGTTGCCGCCGGGCCCGAGGCTACAGACCCAGCTTCCTGAGCTGCGCCCTGATCTGGTTGGCCGCCGCCTGGCAGCCAAGATCGCTGAAATGCAACCCGTCGGAGGTGTACTCGGGCCGGATGGTGCCGCTCGAGTTGGCCAGCGCCCTGTACATGTCGACCACGTGGATCTTCTGCGCGTTGGCCAGCACCAGGATGGCCTTGTTGAGCGACTTGATCTTGGACGCCATGCTCGGGTAGGAGTCCGGCGGCACGTTGATGATGATCGGCATGATCTTGTGGGCCTTGGCGGCAATGACGATGGCCCGCAGGTTGGCGATGATGGCGCTTTCGCTGATGCCGTAGCCGAGGTCGTTGGTGCCGCCCAGGACCAACAACACCTCCGGCTTGTAGGGGTAGACGTCCCTCGCCAGTCGGGCGCGCATCTGCGAGGTGGTGTTGCCGGGCACGCCCGCGTTCTTGACCAGGCGCAGCACGGAGTCCTGGGCGTCAAGGCGGGTGGGCCAGGGGTTGTAGGCAGGCCAGGCCGTCAGGGAGTCTCCCAGGGCGACGAACGTTCTGACCCGCACCGGCTTGGGCGTGGGCTTCTTGGTGGGCACCGGCGTTGGCAGAGGCGTGGCTACGGTATCCAGGGCGGTCGTGCCGACGGGGACCAGGGCCTGACCGCTGCCGACGTGGCGGGTCGCAGCCGCGTCGTCGGGGCCGCCGGCCATGACGTAGATCGGGGTGGGGTCCGGCTCGGTTCCCAGGCCGGTGATCGGCCCGGCGATGGAGAAAGCGGAAGCCACGAGCAGCAGCCCCAGCACGGCCGCGGCCTCGCGGCGGCGCTGGTCGGTTCGACGGAAGTGACGACGCGTCGAGCGGCCTGCCTCATCGGCCGTCCACCAGGCTGGGTGGTCTGGGACCGTTTGATGGGCCATCTGGCGGCTGTCTTCGGCCGGATGTGGATCGCGATGGGCCATTTGCGCCGGACCCGCCGGCAGGAAGAAGAGAGCTCGCAGCCAGCCGGGGATCTGCCGTGAGTGCTCGGCCCCGGCGCGCCGGGTTTGGGCGTGCGTCTCGCCCGAATCTCGTGGCGAGGGACCTGCTGCGGCCGGAGTGAGCCAGTCGCCGACCGATCGCGAGCCCGAACCGGCGGCGCGGTCACGGATGGAGCGGGCTCCATCCTTGCGACCCCGGAGGCTGCTCATGCCCTCAGCCTACGCCTCGCGGGCCGATCTTCGCCAGCCGGGCATTCCCAGGCGCCACCACACGAAGCCTGCCACCGCGGCCACGCACAGCACCGCGATCAACATGTCGAACGGTCGCAGGGCATCTCGGATCTCCAGCCAGTTCTCGCCCAGGACGACGCCGGCGTACACGAGGGCAATGGTCCAGGGCAGGGCGCCCAGCGTGGAGTAGACGACGAAGCGGCCGAGCGGCATATGGGCGATGCCGGCGACGAAGCTGATGACGCTCCGGACGCCCGGCAGCAGGCGGCTGAAGAAGGCCGTGGGCGAGCCCCACCGGGCGAAGAACTCCTCGGCCAGCTCGACCTCGTGCTTGCGGATGAGCAGGTACCTGCCCCAGCGGTCCAGGAACGGCCGGCCGAGCCTGGCCCCCAGCCAGTAGCCGATCAGCGAGCCGGTCGTGTTGGCGGTCGTGCCCACGACGACGACGATCCAGAAGTTCCAGCTTCCGCCCGTCAGGGGCTCGACCTTCGTCGGATCGCTCACCAGGAAGCCGGCGAAGGGCAGGATCAGCTCCGATGGGAGCGGCAGCAGGGCCGACTCGATGACCATGGCCACGAAGACGCCGCCATAGCCCAGCGCGGCATACAGCTGATCCAGGAAGGGGATCACGAACTGGTCGATGAAGGTGAGCACGAACGGCCCTCTGTGGCGGTTGGAGGTCCTGTCCGGCACGGCCGGTCAAACTCCGCGGAGGATAACCGAGACGAGCCGTCGCTGCCCGCGGCCGCTATGCTCATCGACGTGAGCGACACGGGATCGCATCGCCATCTCCCGGACTCCTCCGCGGGCCGGTTGCCGCGCAGCCCCGGCTCGGTAGTCGAGCTGACCGGCGCCGATCTGGGCATAGCCGACGTCGAGGCAGTGGCCCGGGGCGGGGC
>Ga0315545_1003284_pt1 | contig 13944 bp, 10 predicted proteins | sample SalMarSW160210MG_FD_203096 | JGI IMG/M metagenome (GOLD analysis project Ga0315545, IMG submission 203096) | Salt marsh sediment microbial communities from the Plum Island Ecosystem LTER, Massachusetts, United States - Salt Marsh Sediment SW1602-10 ... | reverse complement strand
CGATACTACGGGCAATCGCAGTCCGATGCTCTTTCAATCGTGAGGTGGTGTGTCAATCCTTCGGTGATTGCGGGAATGGACTATGGGCAATTCGCTCGGTTGGTTGCCCCTCAGAGAAGGAGTCTCGCGCAGCAGAAAAGACTCACCGCAATATGGGAGAAGGCGGTTCACTCTATTGGCTGTGAGGCAGGTGAAGCCTTGGAATTTGAGGCCACGGTGATGGTGGAAGTACTGGAGCATATCAGAGACGCTCTTCGTGCCACCGATCAGAAGATCGAGGGTATTTGTCTTCAGTTTCCTGAATACCGCTATCTGCTCACCATCCCAGGCTTTGGCCCTGATGTGTCCTCAAAGGTGCTCGCTGCCATCGGCAATCCCTTTCGCTTCACCACCGGGGCTCAGGTGCTCAAGATGGCGGGCTTAGATCTCAGTGCCAATAGGAGTGGAAAGACAATGGATGCTGCCACCCCGGTACTCTCCAAGAAGGGAAAGGCCTATCTCAGGTATGCCCTGTATCAGGCGGCCCTTATCGCCTCTACCAGAAACAAACACTTTATTGTCTACTACACCCATACACTTCGCGGAAGGGAAAAGGAGAAAGGGATCAAGACCAAGATGAGGGTGAAGCTGGCTGCCAAGCTCTTGATTATCGCCTGGACCTTAATGAAGAAAAAGGAGCCATTTAATCCTGAGTATCTAAAATAGATTAAGAGATTTTCCTTTTTCGGCGAGAGAGCCCGGGCACCAACGTTGAGGCCATTCAAGGACCTCGGGAGGGACAATGAAGGGCCTCTCGCTGAACCCTACAACCTGGATAAGGGATGATTGGTGCTCCCCCCTAGAGGGATATACCGGATACTGATAACGATGAGGTGAAGGGTTCACTTGGAGCGAGAGACTCGCCGAATACAAAACCCAACAATGGGCTGAGGATAGGTGCATTCAAATTAAGCAATATTTTGTATCTTATTGATATTACTAGAGTTATTAATTATTCACTTTTTCTCTTGACAGGGGCGATATAGGATGTCCCCTATCACAGACGGCAAGAGAGCCTTGAGGGCTACTACGATCAGTTTTCGAAGAAAGAGCTGCGCGGCATGAAGGCTATCGCCATGGATATGTGGGATCCCTATATTGCTGCCACGAAAGCCCGCGTTCCTGATGCGCAGGAGAAGATCGTCTTTGACCGTTTTCATGTCATCCGACAGGTGACAGACGCCGTAGATAAGGTGAGACGGCACGAGCATAAGCTGTTGATGGCACAGGGAGAGGAGTTTCTGAAGGGAACCAAGCACCTGTGGCTTATGAATGAGGAGCATATTCCTGAGTGGTGAAAGGGAGAGTTTGAGGAGATCCGGAAGATGAAATTGAAAACAGCCAAGGCGTGGGCGATTAAGGAATCGCTGCGGCGTTTCTGGGAGTACCGCTATCCGAAGAACGCTGCGAAGTACTTTAAGCGCTGGTATTTTTGGGCTACCCATAGTCGTCTGAAACCGATGATAAAGGCAGCGAAAACCTTGAAAAGCCACCTTTCCAATATCCTGACCTACTTCAAACACCGGATCACCAATGCCGTGACTGAAGGGTTGAACAGTAAGATACAAACCATCAAGCAGATGGCCTGTGGTTTTCGAAACCGTGAACATTACCGCAAAGCAATACTTTTCCATTGTGGCGGGCTTGATCTGTATGCCCATATTTTGTCAGTAACTGGGTCATCCCTAGATACCACTACATATGGTATGGCCCATGCAAAAGTGTGAAGGACCTTATTTAAAAATGGACGTCCCGGAATTCTACAAAATACGCTAAGCACGCTCTGCACGAGCGGCGCGTATCACGTATCACAGATCCGGTTACTGTATTCAAGTCCAGGACAGGCTTGCCCTGCATCTTTGGATTGGACTTCCTCCAGACCCCTCCTCAGACGACGCCCTTGCCCTTTTTACTCGCCTCTGGCGAGCTCCTAGCCTTCGGCTCCACGAATACCTGGCACGAGGACTTTCTCCTCGTTAGTTCTGTGCCATGCGCGGCACACACGCTGCAAATCAGGTGCGCTGCTTTTCGTCACCTGAATTTATCTTCTTAGGCTTATCACACTTGCATTAGCTAACTATGATGATTGTAGAGATTCACGAAGCCCCTCCATTAAATGCAACGGAACGGGGATGCGATAATGCCGACAGGCCACAAGAATTAGCGGCCACAAACCAATCTCAACCGCAGAAAGTGTTTTAAAATGTGGGGTAGTATCACACTCTGTGAAAGCTTGATTTACGAATTCATTTGGTGAATGATCAATGCATGCATGAGAAAGTGTAGCTCCATGTGCATCGCTGTTAGTGTAAAAGTGCTCCTCAGAATATTCATCCGGATACCAAAACTGAAAGTTGCAATGGCTTAGATGACTTTTTTTAATGGACTGAACTTGGTTGTAAAGATCATTATCACCCAGCAGTGATGCATATAAAGCGATCATCGGAAACAGGATGCTGCCACTGGTCACTTCTTGGTGATAGTTCTCGCTGTTTTGCTGTGGGTGTTCGAGCAACTCAGTATAGCTCGATAAGTTGCAGGGATATTGCCCATGTATTTTATAGGCGAAGTCTGCTCGTTTAACGAGTTCAGAAAGCCATTTTTTGATGTCGTTGTGATTATTACTATCGATAAATAGCAGCAATACAGCGATAGATATGTCGATCCCCTGGTCATCTTTTATGGGCAATAACAATGTTGGGTTATTCGAAATTAATTGTTTAACCGCAACCGAAAAGGACCGCACCTCTTCCCACATTTGCTCAAGAATTTCCGTCTCATCTTCACCAACATGCTGTGTGCTCCAGTAGGCCCAAATGCCGCCTATAGCTAAGCGGCCCAATATATCAAATAATTTCATGTTAACGTCTAAATTACACGAAGCCTGAACTGCAGCAGATAAAGCATGTCGTTTATGGGTATGCGGCAGAATTCTCTCACCAAAGTACCGCGAGCTGATCTGCTGATAGGCGATCAATATTGATTGGAAAGCTAATTGGACCTCCTTTGCGGCTTTCGTTCTTTTTACATAGTATTCTTTTGCAATCTTCCAGGCATGAAGTAACGCAAGTTCGCTGCATAGATAAGCCGATTCCATATTGCCTGCATCACGGGCCCAGGCGAACAGTATCCATAGGCAGATATTTATTTGCCGGATTGCTGTGATCTGGTCTTTGTACTTTGTGCTTTCTGTACTGGAAAGAGATCTGATTAAGGCAGAAAAGTGCTGATATGATGCTTCAGCTTCATCCAGTAACGCGAGCGACTTGCGCAATTGCGAGCGGGCGTGTGGTGGCAGTAGGTCTTCACGCAAAAAGTTCGATAAAATTAATGAAGCCAGCTTATCTCCATTCCATTCTTCAAACGTTAGATTGTCTCGCTTATTCTGCTTTATATACCCTTCGACTTGTGGCCGCACTTGCTCCTGAATATCTCCCCCAAAACACAGGCAAACAACTACGTCTTTATCCTTATGTTCATCAGGTAAGCGGTTGGGAATGTAGGCGTCCAGAATCTCATTGAGAGAAGGGCGAAGAGATTGAACCGGATCTCCATCCCAGGAACTCCGGGTTAAATCTCCCGGTTTGATTGAGAACAAGTAAACCTTTTCTGCACCCCCATCAAGGCTGCCCACAGCAGCAACGTCAACGCCGTCTTGTCGAGTTCCTCTTCTAGGACGAGAGTAGACATTGAGCCCGAGCTGGCTTAATAGGTCTGGGAGCACTGCATCCAGCTCATCACGCTCCTTGAGTGAGGCTAAGTATTGTCTAATGATAAGCTTCATGCTTTTATCTGTTCCGCTCTAAAAATCCGCAGCATGTAATCCAAGCCAAAGGGGTCAATGTTTTGAAACCGTGGAATTTCCATTTCGGTACCGTGACTATGCAATGGAATTTCCATTCTGTTGGATTTACCATCAGGGCCATAAACGTAATTGATCGACTTTCTGCCGTAAAGCAATACAGACTTTGAAACCAGAGACAAAATAACAGATTCTTTTTCTGCTTCTTTAAATGACTCTGACATAAGCCGAGAGAAGTGGCGTCGGTGTGCATCTCTTTGCGTTTGAGTTGGGTGTAACTCAGGGATTACCCCGGTTGATTTCAAATCATCCAGATATTCATCAAAAGTCTTAAGCGCTGTTTCAATCGTTGTTTTGGCTTTCCCTGATTCGCTTTCTGCTTGTTGGATTAGGTAATCTTTCACCTTGCCAGGAAAATTGAGGAGCAAAGGGTCAAAAAAAAGCGTACCAAGCTGGTGTAATGTTTCATCCTCGTTCGTATGGTGCATCAAAGAAATGATGACGCTTGCAGCGGTAACTGGATTGAAGAATAAATAGCCGATGGCTTTTCTGGCAAGGAAGACGATATGCACTAGGTCCATAGAAACCAGTTCTGACGGATCTATTTGCAGCAGCATATTACGGTCACTGGCCTTATTAACTACTGCACGTATACCTTCGCAAAGTATTCTATCACCCCGCAGGAACCACTTCGTCAGTAATTTACTAAATACTTTTTTGTTCTTGTAAAGTCCTCGAATAACGCTATCGAATATACCCATTGATACGTCATTGGGGTTGGCTAACAGAACGGCTTCAAGAAACTCAATACCTTTGGTTGGATCTTCTCGATTAATTAATTTGATTAAGCCATAGTCAATGTTGTCCAGTGTGCCTTTGTTCTGAGGTCTGACTCGCCGTAGATGATTAAGTAGAGCATCCAATAAGGCCTCAGGGAGTTCATTAAAATCGAAGCCGAATAATTCTGACGCCGCATGCAGAGCGTAGTCGCCTCCTTGTGACAAAGCGCTATTGATAAGATCAATGGTGCGCTCTATTTGTGACTTGTCGTGTTTATATAAACTGAAGGCTGATTTTATGAGATTACCCAAAAGATGATCGTCGGTCTCTTTGGTACCGGACAACTCTAAACAGGCAAGTGCGGATTCACATAAGTTGGTTCCCTGAGGATATTGAATTCTTCCTAAAGAAAAGATGGCCCTTTTACGAATTTCGATATTCTCATGCGCTGTAAGTCGAATAGCCTCATTGAGATAGTATCTAACGTCAATGCGAGCCCCAGCAACAACAGTAGGTGTTAGTAAATCAGCTAATTGATCAATGGATGCTTCTATCTGCCTTAGAGACTCTTTTGGGCGAGATGGCTCAGCTGCGCAAAAGTCAATAAAAGGGTCGAAGAGTGTACCTGCAGCCATGTCTTGGCCTGCCTCCCTGACCAGATGAAGGACGCAATCCATAACAGGTTTCACGGGGGCATTGATGTGTGGGAGAGCTTTTTCGAGAATGTGGCGGGTCAGAAAAAAATCGTAGGTAGTATCTGGATTGTTTTCTAAGGCCCTGAAACAAGCAATGACATCTATCAGTTTATCATTATGCATGCTAACCAGTTCTTCCTTGAGAGCACTTCGATTCCCGGATTCGCTTAATGACTTATCATAAACGACTTGGAGAAAATTACCTTGTTGGAAAGCAATTATAAGGTCGTTTCTCAGATTATCCATTTAAAAGCCCTTTTGAGGGGAATAGAAAGAGGCATCATGTTTCAATACATCCTATAGTGCCGAGCGTGAGGGCATGGTAAGACGCGAAGCGTGTTGCCGTGTCGCTCTCCACGCGCTTAGGCGCTTGCCTCATTCAGCAACCCCAATCTCTTAAGGCGTAGCTTCACCGCTGTTCTCGAGACGCCGTAGTCTCGCATCAAAGGTCCAGACACATTGAAATATGCGTCTCGGTTGACTCTCTGTCCGTCGAGAAATATAAAACCAAAGCCACGATCCCTGATGTCGAGTGAATCCGCAATCCTGTAGAAGTCCTCTAAGAAATAGCGCTTTGGAAGTAACAAACAAGACGCGAAGTAGTTTGCTTGCCATTCCATTCGAACAATGTCCTTGATCCCAAGGTCAGGAGACTTCTCTACCTCTATGTCGTCTGTTTCACAGTATTCGCTTGACAAGAATTCCTGATGTCCCAGAAGCAAATGCCCCAACTCATGGGCTAATGTGAATCGCTGGCGCTCCCTGCTTATGTCGGGCGATTCATACACTGTAATGCAAAGTGGTGAGAAGTGTATTGTCCCCAGAATGAGGGTCCCTCTTTCGCCAGTGTCTGGCAAAGAAACGTACTTAAGCTCCAATCCCTGTTCCGTGATAGGAGCCTCGCAGACGGAATCTAAGGATACCCTGCCTCCCGAATATCCTGTTCTCTCGAGAAAATTAAAAGCAACTTCCTCTAAATCCTCCTCTTCCCGATGCGGGACTTGACTTCGAGGTTGCGAGACCTCGTTGACAACATTTCGAATGAGACCAGCAAATTCGTTGTCGGCGTGGTCAAAGACGAGCGAACGCAGGAACAGGTTAATGGAAACGGTATACCTGCCTGCGGAGTAGCCACAACAGTCAAAGCGCTGGCTTGCGTAATGTTCTTGGGACAACCCCTTCCACGCATAATTCCATTCATCTCGAGCGTATCGATGCGATACCAATGCCGAAGGCGATGTTCTAGGAAGCACCCACTTGAAATTGAAGGCGTCGAAGTAGCGCAGAAGCCCAATTCCTTTTGACCTGGAAAATGCAAAAGCACCCTCTTGAAAGGAGCTTGTTGCTGCGACAATTCCCTTGACATTTGCGCCGGATATCTGCTGGACCTTTGTAAAAAACTCCTCGACATCATCGACGGGAACTGGGCTACCGTAGTTCTTGCACTCGACTAGAACGAGAAGAGAGTAGTTGTCTTCTTCCGGGAGAACGACTTCGACAGATACATCAAAGATGATATTCTTGCCGCGATCCCTGGAATAGTACCCCTTCTTGCGAAAAACCTTACAGCACTCGCGCTTAACGAAGAACTGGTCCCGAGACAGAAGGTCGCAAATAAGTTGATAGATCTGGGACTCAAACGCGTTGCCCTTCGCAGCGGTGTTCGTTTCCGTTTGCATCGACATGCCTGAACCAGTTAGTATATAGTTTTTTCCTAATTGCGAATATTCTGAGATCTGCGAGTCCAATTTTGAGTTCTTGAGCATTTTCTAACTAGATAACCCCATATTTGCATACTATACAGAAGTCTGGAAAATCCCGCATTATACGAGAACGGTGTCTGCACTCTTGACAAAATATTTGGCTTCATGTCTATCCATCACCTTACCGTAACAATGAACGGCTCTCCGTTTGACCCTTGCTCAGCTATTCTTAGGTTAATCCACGACACATCTGTTTTAGCCAGATACTCACCTATCTGGTGGCCGATGGAGTAGGAGGGAACGCAAAGGAGTTTCTCCCGAAAACGGTGCTCTTCGCAAATCTGGGCTATCATCTGGATGGTCTTGTTCATTTCTCTTAGGATAGTGGCGCCAAACCGTTTTTTGCGTTCTTGAATTCATTGACTTATTGCCTGCCCATTCTAACAGCGCTCCTGCCGGGAGAGCCAGCCTTGATCATGATGGCTATGGTACGTTCATAGATACAAGCCGAAAGGAAAAGTAGGTTCACCGTTCAAGGTTCAGGTCTGCAAGAAGCTCATGGCTCATCGCTCATAGCCCGGTTGAGTATGCGTTGGTAAGATGGAGAAAGGAAATTGTTTTTGTGACTACTCAAGTAGTCAGCCTGAAGGTGTTTAGACTGAAGGCTAAAGTGATCAGAAGGGCAACGGCGTACGTTGTTGAAGAAACAGCAGTTTCTCGCAGCAACCATGGCTCCACAATACGCAGTATCCCCGTTTTCCCTAACAGTCTTCAGCCTAAAATCTATCCACCTGATCAAGTACTTATTTTTAATACCAGCATAGGGATGAAAAAGCAACTGGAATATTTAAGGAGATATACGGATTGGATGTGGGTAATTTAGTATAGCCCAAGGCTCATAGCTCCCCAGTGGAATATGCCCCTCTGTTTATTAGCAGAAGGGGCTTCCGCCTTCTGGCGAAAATTCCACGGGGCATGCATAGCTCAAAGCGAAAAGAAGTTCACAGCTCATAGCTGACAGCTGACAGAAAAGATGTGAATTGGGGCCTCCGACGGCTAAGATTTCAACATCCTTAATATCGCCAATTATTTCAAAATGCATGGGGAATTGTATCAACTTGGCTGGCTTTTATCAAGAACACTTCATTGCTAGCCGGAAAACCTTCGGCATCTCTCGCCATAATTGGCGTTTTCAGATTTTCCTGGCAGCTTAGTCTGTCACCATCAATGTTAGAATGTCGATTGCAGCAGTGCGAGGTTCGACTCGAATTATATGGTGGGGAGGGGGTTTCTTCCGAAGCGAGGATGTGCGCGGCACACAAGGAAGGACATTTCACGATTCGACTTTTCCCGATTAGATCATAGTGCCCTGTGCCTTCAGCCTTGCTTGCCCTGTGTAATGCGAAGCCTATTCCTCTGGGGCGAAGCATATTGCACCAGGGCGCCTTGGGTCACTCCTACCTCATTATCCGTGACGCCGACAAAGCAGTTCATTTCATGCCACAAAATACGCTAAGCACGCTCTGCACGAGCGTGCCGTATGATAAGATAACGCTTTGGCTCACAGGACGCGAATTTATGAGCGTTCCTTGTGCAGCCGAGAGTTTTTCCTTACACGATCCAGCACCTGCAATAAATGACTGGCAACTAACAACATTTCAAATGCTTCATTAAATGTTAACTCAACGTCTCGGTGGCTATGAGGGTTCTTGTAGCATCCGATTGAACCTGCAAACAAATGCGACAGTGCTTCCCGTTCCGCTTTGGGCACTGTTTTGTCAGCTAGTAATCCAGATTCTGGGTCAAATGCCTTTCGCATCAAGGGAGTCCCAACCACATCAGCGGGCAATTTAGTAAGCTTCCGGACCTGTACTTCAACAGCCTTAAAAGCACGAAACACAGCTGTATCAAACTCTTCACGCCGCAACGAAGGATAGGCTTTTTTTACTATTATCGGATGAAACAATAGCGTCGGTACTAATGTCCATTTTCCTATAAGGCGTTGAAATTGGTCTTCCTTTAATTGAACTCCTTTCTTAGTAGGGTGATAAACCTCAACTTCTTTCTCATCATTAAATTCGTATCCACATTGAAAAATTCGCAAGTCGATAAAAGTGTATGGGTTCTCTTCGTATTTCACTCGACTCAGTCGGATCATTTCATAGCTGCGACGACCGGTTTCCGCCAGTAACTCTTGGCTTTCAATTTTAGGCTTCTTCTTTGGTGTCTTTTTGCGGGGCATCTGATGATTAACCCTCTAACCCATTATCAGGGGCAAAAATGGAGCGGAGCGGAATTTTTATCCCTGGCATGGTGTTGTTAAGTGTCGCCCCTACGCCACTCGTTGAAATCTATTATCTTGCCAGTCTTCCGTTCGATAAGAGCAAATGGGTTTTGATTTTCACTCACAAATCGGTTGAGCATCGCCCGTGCCTCAGGAAGAGAACGATAGCCACAGCAATGAAGATATCGTCCGACAAGTCTCAGATCAGGGTCAAATAGGCCGAGGTCTACTGCTGCGCGCCTGCACGCGGTGTCCCTGCAAACAAGCGTCCCAAACCTTTTTCCTGAGACTGTCTTTCCTGACTTCGTTAGTTCTTCCATTCTGTCTCTTGGCCACTTAAGGTCAAAAATCAGCTGGTGCTGCAAGCGATCAGATGGATTGTTTTGTTATGACTGCGGCTCATCATTGCTCAATCGCTCCACAATAGCTTTTTCAAGACTCTGGCCAAACCCGACTATCTCATCGAATAAGGTCGAGAAATACTTTTCCGTAACAAAGAACACCAAAGATAGACTTTGCTCTTTATTCTGCACACCAAAATACATAAGACGCGCAACATCTACTTTCCTCAGGCTAACTGTCTCTTGCATTGGTTCGGCGATACAGAGATCCCCTCCTAAGATGACGACCGGAAGGTAAAGAAGCAGCCGATGATAGTCTTCTGTTAACGCATTGATTTGAATAGCTTGGTCTCTGCAAAAAGAGATAATCTTCTCCAAATCATCATAGAAATCATCTGGATGCCATGCCATCCATTTAGGATCATTAGCACCCTTCTTCGGCTTGAAGGAACAGTATTGCGTATAGATCTTGTGGTCACTCCCGTAAAGGAAGTCAAAGAAAGACGTATCCAAATCGTGATCTGCAAACAGACCAGTCTTGCATTCATGGAGCGATTCCCAGGGTTCAAGCCCGGGAGAGAGTGGCAGTTCTGTCAGTAACACTATGGGATATGGATTATTCTTTGCTTCGCAGACGAAATCAACCAACACGGACACTTTGCTTTTGGCAGCGGTCATCTTGTAATCATAATTCCACAGCTGGGCTATTAGATCAATTTCTCGCGTTTTTCCTGTTCTTGGGTCAAGGATACGTTGGTTCGGTTCGACGTAAAAGTTGTTTTCAACAAGTTTCCTTATTATTCGAGACTCCATCATATAGCCAGACCGCATTAAGGCCTCTGTCATCGTTGTCTCGGTTAATTCTATGTTCTTCGTTTTCTTGGTCATAACGGGCTCTTCAGCCGCAGCGATTAGCTGTCGGCTGAAAGAGCAATGTTAGGAGTTCTTTAATTCTTTCATGTATTCAGGCACTTTAAAGTAAATTACGTTTCTTCCATGTCCTCTTAAAAATCGTTGGTTTTCCTGTAATTGCGTTTGGTAAAAAATTACGCCCGATAATATGTACTCATCTGGTTCAAGGCTCCCCTGGTTATTCCTGCTCAAAGGGACTTGCCAAATACCCCCTCCACTTACACCACCAAAACTATTCGGGAGGTTTTTATTGTGACTTTCATATTTAATTGACATTTCTAAATAGTCATATCCATTATTCTCATATTCTTTGCGGATTCCAGAAATGCCGCATAATCCATAGTAACCCTTAATCTCCGAAAATCCGCGATTGGGTTCTATATCAAACTCAAACACCCCGGGGAAACCCAACGTAAACCAAAAACCTCGATCAATCGGAATGAAGCCTTGATTGAACCTGTCACGTCTTCTGTCTATATTGAAAAAGCTCTTTTCAGCCTTAAGACGTCCAATTGTTTCATGGGGGAGGATAATAAGTCCTATATCTGGACCATCTGAATCATTTTGACCTTTTGCAATTCGATGAATAGTAAGGTGATTTGTTTCGAATTTGTAGCGATGAGGATTACCGCGATATGAAGTTAGCAACCCCAAGTATTCCGAGCCTTCAATTTCAGCTAAGACATGTTCTGCTGTTAGAATAGAAAACTGCCCATTTACTATGACAAGAGTCCCCGACCCAATCAAAGAAAATTTTTCATGGTTTTGATCTATGACAATACGAAGTAATGCAATCGAAAAATTCGACAGAGTCTGACATATGGAATCAGATAGTTCATCTGGAAAATCCATAATGTTTATTAATTCCGATTTATCTTTCAATGCATTTCTCCTAATGCGGCGCTGACAAACCATTGGACGAAGTCAACGCCGCATTACCGCGACGCGTAAGTGTCGCGGTAACCAGTTAGTATATAGTTTCTGCCTAATTGCGAATATTCTTAGATCTGCAAGCCCAATTTTGAGTTCTTGAGCATTTTCTAACTAGATAATCCCATATTTGCATACTATGCAGAAGCCTGGAAAATCCCGCATTATACTGGAAAGGAGTCGCGCCCGCCAGAGAAACGGCGGGCAAGCCTATACTCTTGACAAAACGTTTGTTGTCCTGTTGATCCATCACTTTACCGTAATAATCCCATGCCTATTAATTTGTGAAATGTGTAGGTCTGACCCCTGTGTTTTTCTCCTGCCATTGTTCAGGCCGCCAGTTCAGAAGATCTGCCTGGAATTGAATACTATTTGTAAGTTCATTCAGAAACAACGTATTTCACAGCCAATTATTTGGCTATTCAAACGGTGGGGGTTGGCAAGTTATCTGAAATTAGCGACTGAAGTCGTTTTGGAACCTACATCCCCATTTACAGATGAGAGATATCTCAGTCTATAGATATAGCTTTAAGTGGATGACATATTCAGACTTCACGTATGCGTCCGGAGAGCCGGGTGCGTAACGAAAGGCGCATGCCCGGTTCGGAGATGGCTTTTCCGGAGCCCGCTCCTGGTAAGTGGAGTATGGCGCTGGAAAAGCTAGTCTCCCTATTCACTTAGTGCTAAAAATTCTCAACAAATCTTTATTCTGGTTAAAATCTTCCAGCATCTTTTGAACAAGACGATTTAGTGTAATTTCAGTTCCACCACCACCTAATTCAATCAACTTAATAGCTTCGAACCATTGTCCTTTTCCTTGTGTATTCATATTCACAAGTGAGAGATCTCCCCCGGCTCGTTCCCATATTTTTCTATCTTCAATTCCTCTGGGGTAGAGTTTGCACAAGATTTCGAATAACTGTTTGCTTTTTGTTTCTTCTTTCTTGTCATCGATAAGATCAAGCTCTGAGATCAGGCCAAATAAAAACGCTGCAACATTTTTAGAAGCGTAAGACTGAGAGCCTTTACCATCCATTTCTCCTTTATCATTCACTAAATCAGAAATCCCCCTCAGCAGTAGACTTTTTACAGCTGGACGTGTCATGCAAACTCTCAGAAAACCCAATCCCTCCATTTCAATCGCAAGTGCATGACTTGCATTTACCTTAATATACTTATGTAGGTTAGATTTATAGGATGCATCCACTTTGTCGCCAGAAGCAATTGTGCCTGAAAAAACCGAAATTTCTGGTGCAAACCGAGCATCTGCCAATGCGGCTGCAATTGCCTTCCATGAACTGCTGCCTGCAAAAGAGTTTGCATCACGCTCGAGATCATAAGAAGATGCTCCAAACTGTTGCCTTGGCTTAAATATCCCGTCTTCTGCTTTTCCGCGTTCATAACCAATGACGTCAGTTCCTATAACGATGTCCCCCACTTTTACATCTTTTAAACCGCCGGCTACACCGATAAAAAAGGCATGAGATGGCATATAATATTGAAGGGCTCTTTCAGTTTCAAATGCTGCATTGATGTTGGTTTGACCTGTTCGTCCCACAACCACATCGATATTACCTGACGGTCTTTTAAAAATTCCATGATGATAATCCGTTCCAACTTCAGGGTGCATTTCTAATTTAACACCCGTTAAGTGCTCGATTACAGCATCTCTTTCTATTGAGAGTGCAGTGAGTATAATAATGCTGTCGTTACTTTGCATATTCTACCTATAGGTTTTTTTTAACTGTTCCAATTTAGTGTTAGAATGGAAGTCTTTTAACATCTCTTGTAACAGTCGCTGGGCATCAACATTGGTTATTCCGTTTCGTATCTTGCTAATAGCATCCTCCCAAATTTCACGTCCCGCACCTATTGTGAGCAAGTCATAATTTTTACCTCCAGCTCTTCCCCACAATCCCATCTGTGTGGGGCCATTTGGATAGATTGTATAGCATTGCTCCGTAAATGCAGACCACCATTCTTCTGTTGAAACGGATTCAGAAAGGTAACCTAAGAATGACAAACTCAGCCTTTTAAAAAAGCCCAAAAGAGATTGACACTCTGCTAAAGCTGGATTTAAATCTGTCCTTGTCGATATTTTATCAGCTATAGTGCTAGCGCTTTTTCTCCAATTATTACGAAGTACCAATTTCCCTATACGTGTAGATTCTGCTGCACTGAGAGGGCCTGCATTCAGGAGTAAAAGAAACTCTGCCTCACCTAGAGTTAACAGATCTTCAAAAAGAGATATCTTTGTAGATACCTTTATCGTTTGGTCCTCAATAACCTGCTTTAAAGTCGCTGTGCTGGTTAGATGAATCCGAATTTCTTCTTCAAAATCATCTAAGCTAATACTTTTTTAGGGCTATCCGCTTCACTCAAGTGATCTCTATATATTGTGGTTTATTAAAGCGGAAGGTAGACATAAATTGCACAGCAAATATGAAAAACACTCGCT
>Ga0315545_1003281_pt1 | contig 13949 bp, 10 predicted proteins | sample SalMarSW160210MG_FD_203096 | JGI IMG/M metagenome (GOLD analysis project Ga0315545, IMG submission 203096) | Salt marsh sediment microbial communities from the Plum Island Ecosystem LTER, Massachusetts, United States - Salt Marsh Sediment SW1602-10 ... | reverse complement strand
AGTATTTTAATTTTCATGCTCTTCTTCATCGTTAGCTCGAACAACCAACATATTTATCATTTGAAATAATGAGTCTGGATTATCGGTTGAACACACTCCAGATGCAGGATTTATTCAAACACCATATTTTGCATTCTGGCTAACAGAGAATTATATATCAAAAAGAAGCAGAATTTAAAAACAGAAATGGAGTAAAGAGTTATTCCAAATAAAATTGACTTTTTCCTGACGATGGATTGTCTTCTAATATAATTTGAAATGTCGGAAGTTAAAAAGGAGTGAGAAATGAAAATAAGCACTGTGGAGCAGATGAGAAATCTGGATAAAAGCGCTATAGAAAATTTTGGCATCACTCAAGAATTTCTCATGGAGAATGCCGGGGAGGCGGTATACTTTGTCATACTACAGGAGTATGGAGTTAAAAATAAAAAGTTTGTCCTATTCTGTGGAATAGGGAACAACGGAGGGGATGGATTGGTAGTGGCAAGAAAGATCCATTCAACAGGCGGAGACGGGATTACGGCCATCTCTGTAGATATAAAATTGATCAAAGAGCGACAAAGCCCAACCATCCTAACTCCCCATCCGGGAGAAATGGCCAGAATAGCCCATGTAACCGTCAACGAAGTGTTGGAGAATAGAATTTCGTTAGTGCAGAAGGAGGCCAAAAGCCTCAACGCCTATATCGTACTCAAAGGAGCTCATTCTTTGATCGGATACCCAGATGAGATGGTTTTCGTCAATGTGAGTGGCAATTCAGGAATGGCTACAGCAGGCTCGGGCGATGTTCTTACAGGTACCATCGCGGCTATGTATGGTCTGGGCCTGTGTTTGGAGGATGCAGTAAGAACGGGTGTTTTTCTGCATGGCTTTTCAGGAGACCTGGCAGCTGAGGAGAAAGGAGAAGACGGAATCACTGCCCAGGATATTCTGGATTATCTTCCATTTGCATTAAAGCGGTACAGAGATGAGTATGATGAAGTCGTGGCTCATTTTTACAAAAGCCTTTATGTTGTTTAGGTTGATCATGAAAGCTTGTATTTTAGAAAAGCAGTCAAAAATAGAAGAAAGGCCATTAAGACTGGCGAACGTTCCTTCACCTTGTCCAGCTAATGAGGAGATAAGAGTAAAAGTTCAAGCATGCGGAATATGCAGGACGGATATCCATATTGTTGAGGGAGATCTTCCCTTCAAGAAATCTCCTTTGGTTTTGGGACATGAAATAGTCGGAGTGGTCGATAAGACGGGAAAGGGAGTAAAAAACTTCAGACGCGGAGATCCAGTTGGCATTTCCTGGCTTCACAGCACTTGCATGAAATGTAAATACTGTCTTAAAGGAAAGGATAATTACTGTCCGGATTTTCAATGCACGGGTTGGGATGTAGATGGTGGATTTGCAGAATACGTAACTAGCAAGGAAGATTTTGCTCTTTCCCTGAAAGGAATCAACATGGAGCCGGAAGATATGGCCCCGCTCATGTGTCCCGGTATTGCAGGATACTGCGCTCTCAAACTGACGGAGGCAGAGAGAGGAGATAAGCTGGGACTGTTTGGTTTCGGTCCAACGGCTTATTATGTGTTAATGGCAGCAAATTATCTTGGCATCGAAGCTTATGTCAGTATAAGGTCTTCAATCCATAAAAAAGAGGCGAGAAGAAATCGAAAAATAAAAGAACCAGATTTCTTTCTTTTGTTTTTTCCTTTGTTCATGTCAAGAGGCGTATAGTTTTACGCAGTGAATTGGCGTATACATTTACGCACTCTACAGGTCTTTGATTGAGATTCATTGCTTAGTTTTTCTCCTTGTGCAGACCCTGGATCATCTCATTAAAATCTTTCAGCCGGTAACTTTGTCCATCGATATTGAAGATATGGGCTCTATGGAAAAGCCTGTCCAAAATGGCAGTTGTTGCCATCTCATCAGCGGCAAAGATGTCGACCCATTGTTTCACTGACCGGTTGGAGGTAATGATCGTACTGGCTCTCATGTAGCGAGCAGAGATAAATTGGAAAAAGAGATGCGTCTCGTTTCTATCCAGCACCTGGTAACCCAACTCATCGACAACCACAAGCGCGTTTTTAACGTAGCCCCGTCCTCTTTGTTTGGCCACAGGAATATCCGCTCTTCTCTTCAGCTGCAACAACAACTCCTCAACTGTGTAATAGCTCGCACTGAAGCCCAGTTCTATAGCTCTTACGGCTAATGCGGCAGCCAGGTGGGTCTTTCCCACACCAGGAGGCCCGAAAAAAAGAATGTTTTCGTGGCGGCGGATGAACTCACAGGTGGCAAGATGATCTATCTTGGACTTATCGGCCGATGGCTGAAAGAGAAAATCAAAATTATCCAGATGCATCCCTTTGGGCAGCCCCGAGACCTTCAATGAGCCGGCAATCCGGCTCTCTTCCCGAGCCTCGACTTCAAGGGACAAGAGCTTTTCGAAAAAGTCCAGCGCACTGCTTTTTTGTTTTGTCGCCTCCTCAAAGAGTTGGGAGATTAGCGGCAATGTGTGATTCATTTTCAGTTTCTCCATCTTTTGCTGGATCTGTTGGATACTCATATCCCTCTCCCCTGGATAATCTCTTGATAGATTTGAACCTGCCGCTGTGCCACCTCCAGAGCCCATTGACGGACCGTGTCGGAAAGATAGACATCTTTATCGGCAATCGCCTGTTCAGAGAGCCTTACCATACCCTTAGCCTCTGGAAGGTAAGGAAAGTGTCCGATCTGCTGGCCCCCATGATAGACCATGATTTCTTCCCCTGTATTTATACACAGAACGCTTCTATCCCGGTATTCGCCTCTAACCTGATAGTAGTTGCCATCAAAATAAACTATCCCATCCCGCTGGACCGTAGTGCGCTTCTCCTTGAGCGGAAAAACAGGAAAATTATCCGGAAGCGGTTTTAGATGTTCTCTCTCGTAGGTAAAACTCTCCTCAACAGAAAGACCCGTGGCCCCACACCGCCACTGCTTCTCCATCTGCTCAACCTCTGCGTTTATCTGTTTCTGGAGATCTGCCATATCACGAAACACCCGATGTTTAAAATCCATACGGGAGAAGACATCCAGTATGCGTTTTTCTGTTTTTCCCTTGTCCTGCGGTGTCCCAGGCCGGGAGGGGAAGGCATCTATCCCCAACCCGGATATATATCTCTTGTAACTCTCATTGAGAACCGATTTCGCACCGCTCCATTTCACAACGGCCGATTTTAAACAATCAGTCCGTATCACCTTAGGCAGGCCACCATACGCCAGAAAAGCTTTCTGATGAGAGTGGATAAACGCAGCAAGATCTTTCTTCTCGCTGACACGGACCACCATCTTCCGACTGAAACCCAAATTGAAACACGACACCTGGATTTTTACCCAACAGCCAAGTCCGCCTACCTGAACCAGGACATCCTCTTTCCAATCAACAAAAAGAAGAGCCCCCGGAGGAGTCTCGATTCTTATCCAGGCTCCCTTCTTGTGAAGTTCTGGAAAATGCTTGCGTACATACCGCCGAAAAGCATCATAGGAACGCACATACCCGTGGTCTTTCTCAAGCCAGCTGTAAAGTGTTTTCAGTGCAGGCCGGCGCCGGCTGTCCTCGTAATCTTTTATCCATTGAGCGACAACCTCATGAAAGCGATCAAGAGCCGAAGGCTTGCTCTTCCGGCCATCCCCGCCGCCCGATTGCTCTCGTTTTATCCTGTAGCGAACGGTCCCCTCGCACACTTTAAGCCTACGGGCAATCTCTCTGTTACTGTATTCTACTTTTTTCATATTCATGATAAAATCATCGTCATCAGGCGAAAGCCTCGATTGTGGCATCCATACCTCCTCTTATTTTGTTGGTACTTTTTAAGAGGGGAGGATGCCACATCCTAAACCTTTTTAAAACCTCAATAGAGGACCGTGGTCTCATCTCAACGACATTTAAAATTCCCGGTTTGTTCTTCATAAACAGAAGATGAACCTTTCCTCCAAAAAAAGAGTCTCTCAGAGACCGTATAAGCCACGATCTAAATTTGATCCAAGGAAATGTATAGGCGCAAGTGCGTAAAACTATGCGCCGATCCGTGCGTAAATTATCACGCCTCTGGACAACCTTCTCCGGTTTATAAAATGCTTGTCTTTTAATCTGTATATTCAGGGTTCTTCCAAGTTGACAATATATACATGAATATGTGCAAATTTTCGGTGGAATATTGTTTATTCCAATACTCTGCCCTAAATGCCTTGAAGGCACAGGACGATAAGCTATCATCATTTTTTCATCAATCATGCTGATCAGCAGCACCATATAGAAGCAGTTGCCCTATGAAAGAAAGAAAATAAATGAAGGGTTATAGTATATGGGTTAGCTCGAGATCATCGCTTAGATATACTCTGAGAGCCTCGTTTTTTTATGGTTTATGACAAAATAGCGTAAAATTTTATTTTTGATAGCATTTGGGGGAAGATTAGTAAGATTTCTTCGAAAGTGTTAAGTTTAGTAATGGATTAATATTAACAGACCTACAACCAATGATACGAAATAGATTTATACAGTGAAATTAAACAAGCAGATATCAAAACACAATTATTATGCTTTTTTATGGCACGCTGTGTTTCTTGCATTGGCAATAAATTTCACGGATGTGGACATAATTATTCCGGCCATGATGGTTGATGCGGGCGGCAGTTCGTTTCAGCTTGGAATATTAACAGCAATTATGCTGGGCGGAGGAAGATTTGCGCAACTATTTTTTGCTCCGTTCTTGAATAATCAATCTTCAAAGAAAGGTTATTTACTGGGCGGAATTAACGCCCGTATTTTCGCTCTCGGCGGAATGGCTCTGTTATTTTATTTTTCATCCCATATTAATGATAGTTTTATCATTTGGTCTATTTTCATTTTGATTTCCCTGTTTTCATTAAGCGGTGCTTTTGCAAACATCAATTATGTTGATATTTTGGGGAAATCCGTATTACAGGAAAAAAGAAAGGCATTTTTTTCTATCAAACAGGTTATTTCCAGTATTGTAGTTTTTCTGTCAGCTTTCCTTGCAAAGAGTGTATTATCAAAATACGGTTACCCTATAAATTATGCCACATTATTTTTTATCGCTGCTGTACTACTTGGAATTGCATCTTTTGGGTTCTGGAAAATCAAGGAGATTCCAGCATCCAATTACAAAATTGACGGACTGGTGAAATTCATACACATTGTTATTCAAGAAATCAGCACCAATAAAAAGCTGAGAAATTATTTGTTTTTGATAAATACTCAGGGAATCAGTATAGTCCTGATGCCTTTTTTAATTCTTTATGCCAAGAAAATATTTGCTGCAGGGAGTTGGGACATTGGCAATTTTTTGATTCTAAAGGTAATTGGCGGCATTTTAACTGGCAGCATAATTTTCTATTATTCCCAAAAGATAAAATACCGACACATGATGTATATTACTTCTATTATAGCAATACTGATTCCTTTATTTATTTTAATGATGCCAGGATCTGTGCTTTTCCCTTATATCTTCCTGGCTGGCGGAGTTGTTTTTACCATCCATCGTATTTCAATAAGTGGAATATTATTGGAAGTAACTGCTAATGAGAACAGGGCGTTATACACTGGATTGTCCGGTGCGGGCGGCATTCTCCCTGTCATATTTCCATTTATAGGCGGCTGGATAATAACTGAATTTGGATTTAATCTATTTTTTGTACTATTCATTGCGGTTATTTTCTTATCATTCTATTTTATCTATAAAATTGATTGTAAAAAGTGAACTTAAAATTGACAAGATATATCCTGACTTGGGTGTTGAATTAAAGCTTTTTTCGGCAAAAAAGGAATAACAAGGCTGCAAGAAAGAGGAATGGAACTCTTTTTTTTCTAAGGATAAGAAATTCCTTTTCTGCTGTGCTGGTTGAACGGGCATTCATTCGCCAATTTTGCCTCCTCCCCTGGTCATGAATGACGAGAAATATTCGACCGCGCTCTCGGTGGCCATCCGAAGCTCCTGATAAGCGACCTGAGGCGGGGGAGGTCTCTCTGCCACATTTGAAGATCTTTGTTATCGACCACCAAATGACCAAATGGGGTCGGGCCAAGCTAACTTATTTATTTATAGAAAATAACCTTCTTTTTTCCACTCAAATTTCAGCTTAAACATGCTTTTTTGGGGGCAAAATGAGCCTTTTAAGACAAATCCAGCCGGATAAAATGAAGCCAACTCTCGTTGCTAATTTTTTTGCCTTTTATTCCCTTTATGGCTCCTTCTATCAAACGGGAGGCGGCTTTTAGAGATACCAAATCATTATCTCTTATTAACAATCCGTTTTTCGGTTGTTCCTTTGGGCGGCCACTGGTCATAGGATCTCCACTCGTTCGCCCCAGTTTCAAAAACTAAGGCTTCAGGCAGGTCGAGTTCTCCTTCCCCTTTCAAGTGATATATAAGGAACGGGAATTCCACTTTCTCTCTGTAATACACACCTGTTTTTTGATCGAACTTGATGTCGCCCAGCTCATCTCCATCCATGTAGCCCCATCCTCCATGCAACCAGGGCCCCACCACCAGGATGTTCTGGTTATGTGTGTTTTTCTTTTTAATCGTAGCGTAAATACTCACGGGACCGTAAAAATCTTCGGCCTCAAACCATCCTGCCATAAGAGCCACTCCACACCCCTCCGGCCGTTATGATTCGGAATATTCTCCAGCAACCACTCGATAGCATCGTAGAAATCGCTGCTTTCATCGGTATCCTGAGGGCCGAGTTTGTCAGGTAGGTAAGGCCTCATAACGATAAAATCGCCCTCAAATTTGAATTTATCGTGGACATCCTGATACACAAATATAAAACCTTCTTTGGTAAAGAGATCGCTCGGTCCCAAGATGTTTAGCTTGAATATCCCCAGGGCCTCTTCAATTTTCCTTGAATTCAGATACTGATATCCCAAGCGATTCAAGGCGGCTTCCCTGAAGATGAGGGCCTCGGCATGATTCTTACGCACAGTCCGGAAGACTTCGATCGCTCTGGCGATTCAGGATTTTACCAATTTTTAGGCAGGAAGTCATTCATACCGAAGCGAATCTGCTGGGTTAGCAACAGCCGCTTTTATGGACTGGTAGCTGACAGTGAGGAGCGCAAAAACAAAAGCCACTAAACCGGACAGGATAAAAATTTCGATTCCGATGCTGGTTCTATAGGCGAAGTTCTGGAGCCATCTGCTCATGACAAAATAGCCAATTGGCCAGGCGATCACAGCTGCCACAGCGATGCATTTCACATACTCTCTTGCCAGAAGGACAATGATACTCTTGATGTCGGCGCCAAGAACTTTTCGGATACCGATCTCTTTTCTCTTCTGCTCCGAGATGAAAGATGCCAAGCCGATCAAGCCCATACAGGCAATAGAGAGAGCAATAAAAGTGAAAATGTTGAAACTCTGTCCCAATCTCTGCTCGGCTTTATAAGTCTTGTCCACTCTTTCATCCAGGAAGGTGTATTGAAAAGGAAATTCAGGAGAAAATCTCCTCCATTTTTCCTCGATGAAACCTATGGTGCTTGGAATATTGGAAGGACTGACCTTGATAGAGAAGAAATCGAGACCCCTGCCTTCATAAAACAGGAAAAACAAGGGGTCGATTCTCCGGTGCAGCGATTGAAAATGAAAATCCTTTATCATGCCTATTACAGTGAACTCCCTTCCCTGGCTGTAAACCCGTCTTCCTACAGGTTCCTCCCAGCCCAGGTTTCTCGCTGCTGTTTCATTGATTATAACGGCTTGTACTTTGTCCCTGGGAAAATCCTCTGAGAAGCTCCTGCCTTTTACGACCTCCATCTCATAGACTTTAAAATAATCATAATCAACGAAGGTGAAATATATTTCTGATTTCCGTCTCTCTCCTTGTTCGTCCCATTCAACATTGGAAGTCCTGCGTACGGTTATGGGCAAGTCTAATGAAGCGGAGACTCCCGATATTCCGGGATTTTTTAACAACTCCTTCTTCAGTGGTTCTGGGTTTCTTTTCAGATTCTCATCCATGGTATAGACAGTGACGATTTGTTCTCTATCGAATCCAAGGTTTCTGTTTCTTATGTAACTGAGCTGGTTGTGGATTACAAAGGTGCAGACGATCAGAATGATCGATACAGCAAACTGGACCACGACTAGAGAATTCCTGAAAACAGCCGAACTTTTGGAGCCGATTATCAGTGTCCCCTTGATGACCTTGATAGGATGAAATGAGGAGATAAAAAAAGCCGGATAGCTTCCGGAAAGGAATCCTATAAAGACGGCGAGTCCTAGAAAAACCAATACCATATTCAGGTCCTGGGATAAACTTAACGTCAGATTTCTTTCGATCAAAGAACAGAACCCCGACAATACGAGATCGACCAATAAAAAAGAAATCATGAGAGCAAGGATAGAAAAGGCTATGGATTCAACCAGAAACTGCCTGACAAGTTGAGCCTTATTAGCGCCCACAACTTTTCTCATGCCGACTTCAACAGCCCGTTTTGCTGACCGGGCAACAGAAAGGTTTATGTAATTCAAGCAGGCGATGAGCATGATAAAAACGGCAATGGCTGAAAACAAATAGATATATTTCATATCGCTGTTGGTTTCCAGCTCAAACCTCAAGTTTCCACCCAGATGAATACCTGTCAGAGGCTGGAGGTGCAGTTTTTCTGAGGCCGACTCTTCGCCCTTGTATTTTCTCAAGAAGTCGGGAAATTTTCCTTCCAGCTCTATCGGATCTGCCTGGGATTCCAGTAGGATATAAGTTTTGGGTTCATAGTAGCTCCACGTTTCAACCGAATCTTTCCCCTCTCTCTTCAGGGTGTACAGCGTATTGTAGGATACTAAAAAATCAAACCTGAAATGAGAATTCTCGGGAATATTTTCAAGGACACCTCTTATTTTGTAGTCATATTTTTTTTCCCCGTACCATTCTTTGATCCGCAGGATTTTACCCACCGGCTCCTCATTCCCTAAATATTTCTCGGCCATTTCCTGGGTGATAAGAACAGAAAAGGGCTCTTTCAGGGCGGTATGCACATCTCCTGAAAGGAGCGGAAAGGTAAAGATATCTAAAAAATCCTGGTCAACAAAGTATATCCCTGCCTCATTAAAACGTTTTGATTCATGTTCAACGACTCCGACTTCATCATTTTTTTTCACTCTGGTCGCTTTGACAACCTCGGGAAAATCTTCTTTGAGTGATGCAGCCAGGGGATGCTCGGATGAATTGTACCAGGTGGGTTCCCCTTGGTGCTCTCTTACAACCCGATAAATATACTGGGCATTATTATGGTACTTGTCATAGCTGAATTCATGTCTGATATACAGCATTATCAACAGGCAGCAGGAAAGGCCGATGGCCAGGCTGGCAATATTGATAAAGGAATAGCCTTTTTGCTCTTTTAGGTTTCTTAATATAACTTTTAAATAGTTTTTCAACATTGATGTCGGGCCAAGCTAAATTATTGATTTGAAATAAATAACCTCCTTTTATTCTCTAAAATTCCAGCTTAAACACGCATTTTTAGGGGCAAAAAAGGCATTCTAAGCCTTATCCCCACCGGAGACATCATATCCAAGAGATGAAGGTGAGAAATCATTCATACCGAAGCGAATTTGCTGGATTGGCGACAGCCACTTTTATGGACTGGTAGGAAACGGTGGCCAGGCCGATGATAAGTACAACGATGCCTGAGAAGAGAAATGTCAGCACGGTGATATTCACGCGGTAGGGGAATGCAGACAGCCAGTTTCTCATGAGCAGGTATGCGACAGGCCAGGCGATGGCATTAGCGAGGGCCACCATTTTGACAAGGTCTTTTGAGATCAGGTAGACAATCTTTGATGTGGTGGCGCCGAGGACTTTTCTTATCCCGATCTCTTTGGTCCTCTGTTCGGTCATAAACGAGGCCAATCCGTACAGGCCTAGACAGGCGATAAATATAGCCAGCCCGGCAAAATAAGAGGATAGTATTTTGGTGCGTTCTATTTCTTGGAACTGTTCTCCAAAGGATTCATCCAGGAAAAAGTAATCAAAAGGATGATTGGGATAGATCTCGTTCCATTTGGTTTCAATGATATTAAGCGTGCTGCTGATGCCTCCCGGAGCGATCCTTACGCTCAGCATCCGGTAGGGATTGTATTTATCTTCAGGGCTGATTCTGATGTAGAGGGGCTTCATTTCTTGAGTTAGAGGTAATTGATGATAGTCCCGGACAACCCCGATCACTGTTTTTATTCCGCTGTACCCTCCGATCCTTTTGCCGATTGGATTATCCCATCCGAACTGTTTGGCCGCTGTTTCATTGATGATGGCGGCTTTTTTGTCGGCGCCGAATTCCTGGGAGAAATCCCTACCTGTGATGATCTCCATTCCCATTGTTCGGATAAAATCCTCATCCACATTCAGGTCATACATGAGCGGAGGTTGATTGCTGGGAAAACCCTCAGGATGTTTTGAGTTAAGCTGGGGATACTGGCCGGGTATGTCCGAGGAAACAGCCACATGGATGATTCCTGACTGACCTTTTAGCTCGGTTTTTATGGTGCTCAAAGATTTTCTGAGCTCTTCATCCCTGAAGGGAAGCACAACCACCTGTTCTTTATTAAATCCCGGGTTTTTATTTTTCATATAGGCGAGCTGCCGGATAATAATAACGGTGCCGATAATAAGTGTCACTGAAGCAGCGAACTGAAGCACCACCAGAACACTCCTGAAAAGAGTGTTTTTCTTTCCTGTCCTCACACCGCCTTTTAAAATCCGAGCCGGTTGAAACGCGGCCAGATAAAAGGCCGGATAGCTGCCGGCCGCAAATCCCACAAATAGCGTAATCCCTAAAAGCGCCGGGATAAGCCACGGCATGTTTAAGAAGTTGAGCGATAATTCATATCCAACGATCGAGCTCATTATGGGAAGGGCGAATTCTGTAAGGCTCATAGCAAGGAAAAGTGCGAAGAAACTGTAGAAAAAAGACTCGCACAGAAACTGCTTGACCAGCCCCCATTTGACAGCTCCCAGCACTTTCCTAATTCCGACTTCCTGGGCTCTTCTGGTGGAGCGGGCCGTGGCAAGATTCATAAAGTTAATACAGGCTATAATCAAAATAATAACCGCAATAAGAGAAAAGATATAAATATAAAGGATCGCCCCGATTCCTGTTCTTTCTCCGCTTAATGGAGTATGAAGATGGATTTTGGTTAGGGGCATAAGAAAATACTCCATGGTGCTCCCGATAAATTTGAGTCTTTTGCCCCCGTATTTTTCTATGAATTCAGGGAATTTGGTTTCCAGAGTGCGGGGATCTGCGCCTTTTTCAAGCAGGACGTATGTCCAGAAGGTATTCGAGATGAAATCGTTCAAGAAAGGATGGCCTTTGGGGTTTTGGGAATACTGTGTCTGAAAAGAACAAAGCATATCAAACAAAAGATGAGAGTTGCGGGGGACATTTTCGATCACACCGGTTACGGTGTAATCATCCTGGTTGTTAAAGCGGAGCGATTTTCCGAGGGGGTCTTCATCGCCGAAATATCTATATGCTATCTCTTCGGTGATAACAACGGAAAAGGGGGCTTCAAGAGCGGTTTTCGGGTTTCCTTTTAACATGGGATAGGTGAATATCTCGAAAAAAGAATCATCGGCATAAAGGGCCCGGCCCACATAGAACTTTTTTTCCAGGTATTTGACGGCCGGATTGGGCATGAAGCCGATTCTGACTGTGTTTTCGACCTCCGGAAAGTCTTTTTTCATATAGACGGCCGAGAGGGCATTGTTGGAACTACTGATCAGCTCTTTGCCTCCGTAAAGGCCGTGTCTTTTTAAAAGATAGATCCTGTCTGCTTTTTCATGGTATCTGTCGAAACTGAGCTCAGACTGAATATAAAGAACGATCAGAACACAGCAGGCCATCCCTATCGCCAGGCCGGCCGCATTAATGATGGCATATCCTTTGTATCTTTTAATGTTTCTAAGCGTAATTTTTAAATAGTTTTTCAACATGGAAAATCACCTAGTGTGGTTGTTATTACATATTTCGAATTTTTTTCTGCAATAATTGTGCCAAATTTATTCCTTGGGAGATTAAACGCTTATTGGACGCCATCTGTCCACTCTCGAACAAAATATGTACGCAAGCGGACAGAGGAGGTAGTATATAGATCAACTTAATAACCTGAATTATAGCTTATTTTCTCAGCTGCAATGAGATCTTGCTCTCTCATATTATCCTCCTTCCGAAAAGCTGTCTTGGCGGTACATTCTCTTAGCGTTCAAGGGAAGTGGATCTGAGGATAATTGTAATTTAAAATGCCGGATATGAGAAGTCACCAAATGCGGGCCAAATGCGACGGGCCAAATGGGGTCCGACGGGCCAAATGGGGTCGGGCCAAACTAAATTATTGATTTGAAACAAATAATCTCCTTTTATTCTCTAAAATTACTGCTTAAACACGCATTTTTAGGGGCAAAAAAGGCATTCTAAGTCTTATCCCCACCGGAGACATCATATCCAAGAGATGAAGGTGAGAAATCATTCATATCGAAACGAATCTGCTGGATTGGCGACAGCCGCTTTTATGGACTGGTAGCTGACAGTGAGCAAGGCGATAGTAAGGACAATCATGCCCGCCACAACAAATATCAAGAGGCTGAGATGAATTCGGAATGGAAAATTGGAAAGCCAATAGTTATTCATGACAATATATGTCACCGGCCAGGCAATTACGTTGGCAATCAGAACCCACTTCAGGAAATTCCGGGAAAGCTGGAGCAGGATGGACCCGACAGACGCCCCCAACACTTTTCTTATGCCGAACTCTTTAGTCCTCTGTTCTGCCGTGTAAGAGGCCAGACCGAAAAGGCCGAGACAGGCCACAAATATCGCGACAAATGCAAAGAAGGTGATGATCTGACTTAATTGCTCCTCTGAATGATACAAGGAATCGAAGTTCTCATCAACGAAAAAGTACTCAAAACTTCTCTCCTTCTCAAAAGCATTCCAAGTCTTCTCAATGTAAGACAGAGTTGAAGAGACATCGTCCGTGTTCATTTTGATGGACAAGTAAATATCATGTCTGGGTCTTAGATAGATTGCCAGCGGACCAATGACCTGTTTAAGCGACCTGTAATGAAAATCCTTGACGATTCCTACAATCGGGCGCATAATTTCTCTGGAAAAACCGATTTTCTTTCCCAGGGTCTCTTCTCCCCAACCAAGCTTTGCCGCTGCGGTTTCATTGATCAGATAGGCACCTTCCTTATCCGCTCCGAACTCACGTGAGAAATCGCGTCCTTTGACGAGATCAATCTCGTATGTTTTCAGAAAGTCGTAATCGGCAAAAATAAAATCGAAGGTGTAGGTTACACTGTCTGGTTGTCCTTCAAGAAAGGTGGTCAGGATCGTCCCTGTTTTTCCTGGGATACCATTTGCATAAGAAGCCTCTATGATGTTGACGTTCTTTTTCAATTCATTCTTAAATGCTTCAAACTGCTCTTGGAAGACCTTGCCTTTGATCCGAACAGCAAGGACCTGCTCTTTTTTAAACCCCAATTTTTGATTCTTCATGAAGCTCAATTGTTTCAATACGGTAAATGTACTGGCGATAAGGATGATGGAGATTGTGAATTGAAAAATAACGAGGAAGGTTCGAATGATCGATCTATGAGACCCCCTCTGCACTTTTTTTCTTAAAGTGTTAATAGGCTGGAAGGAAGAAAGGTAGAAAGCTGGATAACTTCCTGCCGCTATTCCAGTAAATACCACCAGCCCAAACAATCCCAAGACCACAATCCAGGTTATGAGAGATGTTATGGTGATTTCTTTTCCAGTAAGTTTGTTGAAGGCCGGGAGCAGAATCCAGACCAAGTTAACGGCCAAGACCAAAGCAAAGAACGAAAAGCAGACCGATTCTGTGATAAACTGGACAACCAAACGTTTTCTGTGCGCACCCAGAATTTTC
>Ga0315545_1003280_pt1 | contig 13953 bp, 12 predicted proteins | sample SalMarSW160210MG_FD_203096 | JGI IMG/M metagenome (GOLD analysis project Ga0315545, IMG submission 203096) | Salt marsh sediment microbial communities from the Plum Island Ecosystem LTER, Massachusetts, United States - Salt Marsh Sediment SW1602-10 ... | reverse complement strand
GCTCGCCGGCTGGTCTCTTAAGCTCGAATTTGAAGACTGAGTGCTCCCCTTCCCCATGTTTTCATAGTATATTTATCTGAATTATGAGGAGCATTGCCATATGGGTGACAATATCACGCGGGTTTCTTTTGGCAAAAGAGAGATCATCCTGGTAGGAACGGCGCACGTTTCACGCGAGAGCGTGAACGAGGTTCGTGAGACCATCGGCACGGAAAAACCCGACAGGGTGTGCATCGAACTCGATGAATCACGCTACAATGCGCTCACAAAAGAGGACGCATGGAAAAATCTCAACATCATAAAGGTGTTGAGAGAGCGAAAGGGATTCCTGCTCTTTTCAAACCTCATCCTTTCTTCCTTCCAGCGCAGGCTCGGGATGGACCTGAAAATGAAACCGGGCATGGAAATGCTCGAGGCGATACGGGCATCCGAACACAATCACGTCCCCTTCTCCCTCTGTGACAGAGAAATACAGATCACCCTGAAGAGGGCGTGGAAAAAGACGGGTTTCTGGGGAAAAAACAAGATGCTCGCCGCAATGCTCGCCTCCATGTTCACCCGTGAAAAGCTGAGCGAAGACCAGATAGAGGAATTAAAAAAAAAGGGAGCTCTCCAGGGAATGCTCGAGGAGCTTGCCCAGTTCCTTCCTTCGGTGAAGGAGGTGCTGATCGACGAAAGAGACGTGTATCTCGCGACGAACATCTATAAAGCGCAGGGAGAAAAAATCGTTGCAGTCGTTGGTGCAGGCCATATCCCGGGTATCGTGCGCCGCCTCGAAGAGCTGGAAAAAGGGAATGTCTCCGATGACACGAGTGATCTCAATAAAATTCCGCCGAAGAGCGCGTTGGCGAAAATCATTCCGTGGGTAGTACCCGCAGCAATCATTGGGGCAATCGTTGCAGGGTTCATTCTGAGGGGCTCCGACGTCACGCTGCAGAACATCTATAAATGGATATTATTCAACGGGTCTCTGGCAGCACTCGGCGCGGTTGCCTCCCTCTCTCATCCCTTCACCATTGTGCTCGCCTTCGTCGCAGCGCCGTTTACCTCTCTTGTGCCCGTGGTCGGAGTCGGAATATTTACCGGAATCCTCGAAGCTGCGCTCAGAAAACCGAAGGTCGTTGATTTCGAGACGCTTCACGATGACATTACGAGCTTCAGGGGGTTTTTCAGAAATAGAATCACCCATATTCTGATTGTGTTCTTTCTCACGAATATCGGGAGTACTATCGGTACCTTTATCGGGGGTATCCCCCTGTTCACCTCCCTTTTCTGATGAAAAGACATCCAGGACGAAACACGCGCAACACCACCTTCAGTAGCTTCACAGCTACGGCCTTTTCTGTCGTAGTGCTGATCTGCTCTTTTTTTACAGCACTGTGCAGGATTTCAATCGTGGATTGACTCGAGTTCTTCCAGGTAGTTCGCAGAGAGCACCTTCCCTTCATCGCGTGCCCTGTCACATAAAAAGACCAGCAATGCGCTCTTCAGCCCGTCTTTCAAACCCGCCTCAGGTGCATAACGCTGATTTTCTATGCTCTCCATAAACGATCGGATCAGCACGCTGTCACCGCCGCCGTGCCCGCTTTTTTCATGCTCTACGCGGATTTCTTCCGGTTTTTCCTGAAGAGCCCGGTAAAGCAGAATGCGGCCCTCTCTAAAATCCCCCCGGATCCTTCCTTCTGTACCGGTGATATCGATCCTTCTTCTTGTCTCCGGGCCTCCAAGCGCAACGTCGAACTGTACGTGAATATTCCCCTCATACTCGATGATCTGGCTCTGCCTGTCCTGTATGTTGTGCACATCATTGTACACGCAGAGATCGTTCTCGAAGTCAACGTAGTTATTTTCTCCGTTATCCTCGTTCGGGTCGAGAAGCCGATTCCAAAGAACCGTTGAAAAGGCACAGGACTCTTTGTGCGCGCACGACCTGCATCTCGGACCGTATCCCTGTCTTGCCCTGTAGTGATTATCTCCTGCAAACGCACTCACGCGCACCGGATCGACTCCGAGAATTGCGTTTATGAGATCGATGTCGTGACAGCATTTCTCCAGCATAAGCCCGCCGGTATATTCCTCCTTTGCGCGCCATGTTCTGAAAAACACACTGCTCAGCACGGGCCCTACCACTTCGTCTGCATGTATCACCTTTACCGCGCCGACGGCCCCGTTTCGCACCAGATCGACGATCGTTTTGTAGAAGGGCGTATATCTGAGAACAAAACCGACAGTTACCCTCGAAGAGCTTTTGTTGTATGCCCGGGCTATATTCATGCAGGATTCGGCGGTATGTGCAATGGGCTTCTCAAGGAGGATCGCGAAGTTTTTCTTCATCGCGTCAACTGCGATCTTCTCGTGCATATGGTTTGGTGGAGCGATGAACACTCCCTCCATGTCGGGATGGTTCTTCATCAGCTCCCTGTGATCCAAATATGTCTTTGTGTTCTTGAGCCCGAACTCTTCCTTGAACCTGTGCATTGCGCCCTTATCGATGTCACAGAGAGCACAAATCTCGACTCTCTTCCCGTACTGATTTAAAAGATTTCTGGCATAAATTCGGTTTCGCGCCCCGGCAGCGAAGAATGCGCACGTAATCTTTTTCATATTCACGCCCCTTCTCCCGACTTATTAAGGATAAAAAATGAAAATTCAGGAAAAATGAGTTAAAATCTTAACCATAGCGTGGAATTTTTCGTGTAAACCTGCCGATATTCCTGAATGTAACGGCCTTTGGGGAATTATTGTAACAGGAATTGGAAAAATTGCAAATGCCGCCGCGGGTGGGAAAGAAAAAGAGACCGTTTGCATTATTTTTGGTCTATCGGTACAATTGAGCCAAAGGTATGAGCGACAAAGAGAACAAAAGCCAATCTCCTGTGATGAAAATCCGTTACTACGGTGTACGGGGGTCAATCCCCACACCGCTTCTCCCTCACTACATAGAAAAAAAAATCAAATTCCTCATCGTGCAGATTCTGAAGAACGAAAAGTTCAGGGGGCTGAGCCTCAAGGAAATCTTCGAGCGCATTCCTTTTTATTTGAAATCGACCTACGGCGGCAACTCTCCCTGCATTCTCGTAGAGGTACACAAAGACATTCTCATACTCGATGCAGGGTCTGGAATTCGCGAACTCGGTCTCGACCTCATGAAAAAGGAGTTCGGCAGGGGAAAAGGCAGGGCAAAGATATTCTTCACCCATACTCACTGGGATCATATTCAGGGGCTTCCCTTTTTCACTCCTCTTTTTATTCCGGGAAATACAATCGAATTCTACTCGTGTATTCCAGACCTCGAACAACGGCTCCGGGATCAGCACAAATCTGTGTATTTTCCGATAGATATGGACTATATGCAGGCTGAAAAAAAATTTTACATGCTCGAACAAAACAAAACCAACGATTTCGACGGGTTTAAAATCGAAACCATGAAGCTGAATCATCCCGGTGATTCCTATGCGTTTCGAATCGAGGCTGGAGGAAAAACATTTATTCACAGCACAGATGTAGAGTTCAACGACAAGAATTACGAACAGATGTTTGAAACAATCGAATTCTTCAAAGACGGGGACATCCTGACTTTCGACTCACAGTACACGCTTGAGGAGTCCTTCAACAAGATCGACTGGGGTCACAGCTCAATTCAGATAGGAATAGACATCGCAAATCATAGCAACATAAAAAAGGTCGTTCTTTTTCACTACGATCCAACGTATTCGGACCAGAAAATTCACCAGATCGTGAAGATCGGGCGGTCCTACAAAAATACAGTGTATCCAGAAAGCGATATCGAAATCATTCCTTCATATGAGGGCCTTGAGCTTATACTTTAATCCACCTGGAGAAATGCCATGCACTACCCGAGAATCTTTCTTGACACTGCGGACATAGAAAAGCTGAAGGAAGCTGTAGGCACAGGGATTGTGGATGGAATCGCCACAAACCCGAACAAGATTGCGGAATCGCAGAAAAGCTACCGTCAAGTGATAGACGAGATACGTAAATTTTTTGACGGTCCCATCGCGGTCCAGGGGATGGGGAGGACAAAAGAACAAATCGTTCAGCACTCCCTCAAACTCCATCGCATGGACGCAAACCTTGCCATCAAGGTAACCTGCAACATCGAAGGGATAAAAGCAATCAGAGAACTCGTGGAGCAGGGCGTGAGAACAAACTGCACACTCATCTACAGCGCCTCCCAGGGCCTTGCAGCAGGGCGTATAGGCTCACCCTTCATCAGCCCCTTTGTCGGAAGGTCTGAAATGTCAGGGTACAATGGAGTGGAGGTGATCCGCAAAATCAGAGCCATCTATGACGCCTTTGGCATCGAGACATGCATAATTGCTGCAAGCATCAAGAATGTGAATCATGTTATTGAGAGTGTGATCGCAGGAGCTCACGCGGTGGCAGTGACATGGCCTGTATTCGAGTCGATGATCAACCATCCCATGACACAGTACGGGTATGCGGGGTTCGAAGAGACATTCAAGCACATACCCCAGGATTAATCAGTGAAAAACTGCGGATTGGCACGCGAGTACTCTTCGAATGACCTCTCTCCATAATCATCGGTAAACCCGAGAATCTTCTGCTTCAATTCCTCTATCTTTTCTTCATCCGGCGGCATAACGGTTAACGGCTCGGCTTTCACACGTTTCACCGGGGCTTTCGCCACGGTAAGCATTGGATCTCCCAGAATAATCATACCGAAAAACCACTCGTCATCAGTTAGCCCAAAATGATTGTACCACTCTCTGTACGCCTCCCCCCAGCACCCTCCTCGTGAGAGCACATAATGAAACACCTTGGGATAGAAATTGCCTCCCACCTTTGTGGACCCTATCGTTGCAAGACCGTAGTTCGTATCCATCAGGTAGGACATCGCCATGTTCGACTCTGTAAACCGGGAAGCGCTGCAGTTAAAAAGATTGTAAAACAGCCCCCTCAGATTGTTTCCCCTCACATCGGAGATGAACACATACTCGAAATCATTATCCACTTCTTCTTCGATGCAGAGGATCGGAGGATACGCATGAATCCACTGATACACATACTCGGCACCGTTGTTACTCAGATGTGAGAGATAATTCGACCGAATCGTCACATCCGATCTTTCCCTGAGAACCACTGTATCGTAAATTTCATCCAATCCGAAAAAGGAACCCCGCTCATAATTTTCCCAGTCGTTGTCTTTGAAAATATACGCACACTTTTCCACAGGCAATGCACCGGTACGGTAGGCATGAGCTTTTTCAAAGTATGTGCGAAGCTCATCAGCAGAACCGTCGATCCGTGAGACAAATATGTCGAGGCTGATCGCCGTGTGGGCATCGCATATACCGTCACTGTCTCTGTCACTCCACTCAGCCTCAAAATCCATGAAGTATAAATCACAGGGGAACTCTTCGTGGCGTCCGAAGCTGTTTTGCTCGTACCAGAATGCCGGAAGGTTTCCCACAAGAAACGCTCCTCCGGAAAATTGTTGCACGTGAGCATCGTGTATGATCGACTTGAGCGCCGATGCACTGCCTCCTTCCCACAGGGAGATATCCACAGAACACCCTTCGCTTCGCAGATCCGCAACATACTGTTCAACTGCACTCTGAATCTGCGGGTAGAGAGGCTCTTCTATAACAAGAAGGAGTGCATCCGTTTCCTCGATCGTGACATTGACTGTTTCGTCCGAAAGAAGAAGCATCGTACACCCGCAAAAATATTGACACGCCGCTAAAAGGAGGACAAAAAAAACGATGCTCAATATGTATGAAGCACAGGATCTCATCCTTCGCTCCGTTTTCATACGACGAGACAAAAGCACCCCTTCTAAATATATCACATTAAGTATAGGATGCGACCGCTGTGAAATCAAAAAAACCGTAAATAGTTCATTTCATTAACTCCTTGCACTATTTAACAGTATTGGTGTACACTTCTCCTATTACGCGGGTAAGAAAAAATAAGGCAGGAGGAGAGTTCGTGCCGAAACGCCCATTGATTATTACGGTCATTTCGCTGTGTTATCTTATCGCACCTGCGGCGATTATTATCCAGGGGTCTTTTTTGAGCAGGATTCCTCTTTTCGGTTCTCACAGCATTTTCACCCGTCTCTATTACACAGACATCATCATTCTGTGTTTATATCCTGTCTGCTCGATCGGCCTCTATTCTGTTCGAAAATGGGGCTGGTGGATGTTTTTGGGCAGCTCACTTGCTCTCATCGTGTACAATATAGTCGTGTATCTCATAAGCCCGATGTACAATATCGTGCTTCTCGTGATTTTCAATGTCGGTCTTGCGATTGTCGCCGGAATATTTTTCCGCAAGCATATCATCGCACCCTACTTCAACCCCCGCCTGAGGTGGTGGGAGTCTGACCCGCGGTACCGGCTGGAAATTGCGGCATACATCACCGCAGGCGATGAACGCATTGAGGGAGAGACGCTGGATATCTCCGAAAGCGGCTGCCTCATCGCGCTGAATAAAACACTCGTGCTCGGAAATACTTACCCCATCTCAATGAGGTGCATGGGCCACCGGGTCGATCTCCAGGGAAGAGCAATGCGACGCTCCTCCACCGGGGAAAACCCTGTCCGGTACGGCATGATGTTCGTAAAGCGGGATAAGGAGCAAAAGCGGCATCTCTACGCGCTTATCCGTGATCTGGAACGCGGCTGTGTGCGGGACAGGCTCCGTGAGGAAAAAACCAGCCGGGCGCTCTCCTCCGAAAAAAGGACAATGTCTCGGTTTCAAAAAACGGCGCCGCGCTACACGCTGCGTCACTCCGCTGTTGTGAAAGACGGAAATAATACCGCACAGTACCAGCTTGCAGACCTCTCAAAGAGAGGTTGTTTTCTTCGATCCGATCGCCAGCTCGCAATGGGGGGAATATATCCGCTGAAAATTACGTGTATGAACAGTGAAATAGACCTCAGCGGAAAGGTCATTTGGAAATCGGATGACATAAGCAGGGGTTACGGTATTGAGTTTTTCCGTCTGACGAAAAATGAACACACACGTTTGCGCACGCTTCTCCGCCATTTGAAAAAAACAGGATTTCAAACCCGAATGTACGGTTCACAGAGCGCGGGAGAGGAAGTGTTTGAAAAAAGTGTCATGAATACTCCATACAAGATCGTCATATTACTGAAAAAGGTGTTCATGAAAGATATAAAAAAATAACCATACTGAAAGGATGCGAAATTATCAATGTTCGTACACGATATTTCTCCTGTTATTTTTTCCTTCGGCCCGATTGCAATCCGCTACTACAGCATGCTGTTTCTCTGCGCGTTTCTTCTCGGGCTCTGGCTTATTAAGAAAGTCTTTGAAATGAAGGGGATAGATACCGAGCTCGTCCATCCCCTGTTCATCACCGTCTTTTTATGCGTGATCATCGGCGCTCGTCTCGGCCATGTGCTCTTCTACAGGCCGAGGTATTTCTTTTCGTATCCGTTAGAAATCATCAAATTCTGGAAAGGAGGGCTCGCAAGTCACGGGGCGGCAATTGCTCTCCTCATCGGAGTTCTCATCTTTTCAAAAAAACACGGCCTCAGTTTCTATCAGACAGCTGACTCTCTCGTGGTTCCGGTCTCAATAGGAACGAGTTTTGTTCGATTGGGGAACTTTTTCAATTCCGAAATCGTCGGCAGGGTCACGGATGTACCGTGGGCGGTGAAATTCCTCAGGTTTCCGGAGCCGGGAGGCCAGGCCCCGCAGTGGCGGCACCCATCCCAGCTCTATGAGATGATGATCGGGATCGTGATTTTCACTGTGCTGTGGATTCTTCTCAAGCGAAAGGCAGATAAACTCAGAGACGGATGCCTGACTTACCTGATGCTCTTCATGTATTTCTGCATGCGATTTCTTGTTGAGTTCGTAAAAGAATCTCCGTTCATCATCCGCTCTGTGCCGCTCACAACAGGCCAGTATCTGAGTATTCCCTTTGTGCTCTTTTCCGGATACATGCTCTTCGCCAGAGGAAAGATCAGAACGCGCCCCGAGAATTGAAATCCTTTAGGAATGTGCTATACTGTATTATAAGAAAGTAAAAAGTGTAAGGATTTCCCACCATGCAGTTGAAAAATTATCAGGAAGATGTCGTTATGCACGTGATCGATGTTGCGCTTGAAAACTCCCCTGAATTCAGATCCGACATAACTTTCGTAAATGACGTTGCCGCCTATGTGCTGAACAGGGTACCGCCGAAGTATATCATGAGTGAGCGGGGGTTCACACGGTTCGTCTCTCTTCACTTTCTCAATGATGAAAACGGCATCGATAGCGGCCTCGTGAACCTGCTCGAGCTGATGACCATTGTCAACAGGGGGATCGAAGTGGTGAAGGAGCGGCGAAAAACCGTTATTCCTTCAAGCCTCTATTCCTATTTCGGGACAACGGTTCCGGATATTAAAAACATCGAGTACATGCACAACTTTCCCCAGTTCATTGGACGGGTCAAAGACAGGGATTCAAAAAAACCGGTCAACAACGCGTGTGTTACCATGTTCATCGACGGGCTGAAGGCTCATCCTGCAGAGCCGGGCTGGATAAATCCCTACTATACCAATGAGTTGACAAGAGGAGCCTACAGCTTCTGGCCGCAAGCCATAAAGAATACGGCGAAATCGAAGCGGTCAAAGATTACCATTACCATCGACCATGAAGACTATGAGCCGGTAAACCTCGTGCGTGAAATCAGCACCGACGGAGTTTTCCGCGTGTACAACTACATTCACGGCACATCGATAATCAATCTTGAAACAAGCTTTCTCATTCCCAGGATGTAACGGCATCAGTGTTTTCAGCCTCGCGCCGGGAGCGCTCCTGGTGTAGTTTCTGTTCGATGTTTCGAAGAATTCGCCTGTAGATGAAGTTGAACCGCTCGATACGCCTGATTTTTATCCGTGCATCGTAGGACCATATACTTTCCGGGAAATCACGAATAAGTGTAAAAAAATACATGTCTGCTTTCCGCAGACACGCGAGCGACTCAGAAAATCGCCGAAGATAGTACAGGTCGTTTTCCAGGCTTACAGTTTTTTCCATCCGTTTCATCCCGTGAAGGGCCCTGGAAAAGTAGGTGAAACCCTGTTTGTAGTAGGCATATTGTATGTCCCTGTGAAACCCCACTTCGTCTATCCGGGAAAAAGCATTGCTGGATACGTGTGTGGGGCTAAAGAAACCGTGATAACCTGTCTTATCTTCCTCGAGTCTTCCCGGCCTTTCCATTTGATCGAGGCTTTCGGTGAGACGCGCGTAGGCTTCATTGATCTGGATCATCTTCAGTTCCTGCAGCTGTTTATGCCCATCCGGGAAAAGATCCGGATGATTTTTCCTCACGAGTCTGCGGAATGCTTTCTTGATCTCATCTTTCGTGGCCTCAGGAGAAATGCCCAGAATATCATAGTAGTACCTGCTGATTTTCATCTCTTTTCCCTCACCCGCGCGGCTTTCCGACTCCTACTGCATATGAATAATCTGCGAGCACTGTCTTGATCCTGTCCCGCATGATCGCCTGCGGATCTGCGCTGAGTACCCCCTCTCTTATCTTTTTATACTGCGTATAAACGAACTGGCTGAGAAGCGTGTAGGGAATCTTCACGTTTTGCAGGTTTCGCACGAGCACGCCTATCGCAGCCTGAACCTCCGGTTTTGGCAATTTCCAACGCCCGCCCACTCTAGTCCTCCGGCATTCTGAACAGAGAAACATCGAGATTGAGAGACTTTATCATATCCTGAAGCTGCCTTCTGTCGATTCCGGCAGCACGCGCGCTCGCACTGACGTTTCCGTTGTTGCGTATGAGGAGCTTCTCAATAAATATTTTCTCGAGTTCCCGCCTTTTGTTTTTTACTGCTTTCGATTTGAAGGATTTGAAATCCCGCCAGCTGCCGGGCATCTCATCACAAAGCTCACTCCCGCTTACAGAGGGCGGGGCTCCCGAGTCGATATCGAAAAGAATATTCCTGATAATATTGTCCTCACCTGCAAGGAGAAACGCACGCTCAATCACGTTCATGAGTTCACGTACGTTTCCGGGCCAGCTGTACTCAAGCAACCTGAGCTTTACCTCCGGAGACACGATGTAATTTCTGTTATTCTTCTCAAGAAGGTACTCGATGATCGGAAAAATATCACACCTCCTCTCCCGCAACGGCGATATCTTTATTGGTATGACTGCGATGCGGTAATAGAGGTCGTGCCTGAACTCTTCCTCATCAACCATTCTCCGGAGATTTTTGTTCGTTGCAGTCACGATGCGCAAATCGATGGTTTTTTTTACATTGCTTCCTATCGGGTAATACTCCGGAATCTCGAGCACATGGAGGAGTTTTGACTGTATCTCGAGAGGCATCTCTGCGATTTCATCAAGAAACAGCGTTCCTCTATCTGAGAGCGCGATCTTTCCGGCGTAATCCTTGACCGCCCCGGTAAACGACCCCTTTTGAAACCCGAACAGCTCGCCTTCAAGCAATTCATTGGGAATTGAGGCGCAGTTGAGCTTGACAAACAGCCCCTTTCTTCCCGACTTGTCGTGTATAAACCGCGAAACCAGTTCCTTTCCCGTACCCGTCTCACCGATGATCAGAATGGGAGTTCGGAACTTCGAAGCTTTTTGAGCGAGGTTGAGCATCTGAAGGGTCGCCGGATCGCGTGTAACAAACTCGAACTCCTCGCTTTGAATCGATACTTTGTACTCGTTCTCGGGCTCCGGCGTGCTTTTTGTAATCACGATGTAGGAAAGGGCCCGATCGATTGACTGTATCAGGCTTTCGATTTTTATCGGTTTCTGAATATAATCGAATACCCCCTTTTTCATTGTGGACACCGCATGATCCACATTTCCGTACCCGGTGAACACGATAAAGGGTATTCCGGGATCGGTTTTCTTTATTTTTTCCATGAGCTCGATTCCGTTCATACCTGGAAGACGGACATCAGTTATGATCAGTTCGGGCTTTACATCCCCGGAGGAAAAATGCTCATACACGCTCTCAGCATCGCTAAAGAGTCGTATGTTGTATAGATGCGAGAGATTGATCCGGAGGATGTCCCGCATTTTCGCTTCGTCCTCGATGATAAAGATCAAGGACCCTTTTCGTGGCATGTTTTCCATTCCGCTTAATCTTCCACCTTCATCATGGGAAATGTCACTTTGAAGCATGCCCCCCGTTTTATCGAAACAAGCTCGAGGTGCCCGTAAAGGTGCTCAACGAGGTTTTTTGAAACCGTTAAACCGAGCCCGCTTCCGTCCTTTTTCATTGTAAAAAACGGCTCGAAGATTTTGGTGCGGTATTTCTGCTGTATACCGGGACCGGTGTCGCTGAAAAACACCGTCACAACCCCATCACCGATCGTGTAATCCACACAGATTGTCCCTCCGTCGGTGATCGCCTCGATGGAATTGAGTGACAGATTGAGAAAGATCTGGAAAAGCAGGTTGGGATCTGAATACAGAACACATGGTCCCCTATTCGCAATAGTAAAATCGATGCGTTTGTCCTTGAATTTATAGGTGAGAAATGTCTTCAGCTTTTTGAATACGGAAACCATATCCGTGTTCTGGAAATCGGGTTTCCTGTAAAAGCTGAGGCTTAAAAGTTTTTCTGCAAGGATGTTGATCCTATTTGCTTCTTCCTGAATATAGCGAAGCATCTTTTCTCTGTCGTCGGCGGAAATGCCGTCTCTGAGTATTGTCTCCACGGAGGTGGAAATGATTGAAAGCGGATTTCGAATCTCATGTGCGAGCCCTGAAGCCATCTGCCCCACCACAATCGCCTGCTCCATTCTGTATTCGTGTTTCTCGATCTCCTTCTCATTTTCGTACATCTTGCACCTGTCGATCAGAGCGGGCATGATAACCCTGAGGTAGTTGAGCGAACAAATGTCGTCATAACTCCACCGTCTGAAGATACTCCGTTTCGGCAGAAGAATGAGTGCAATAACTTCCCTTCTACGCGTAATCGGAAGAACAAGGTTCACCCCGTAGGCGTGAAGCTTCTCGAGCTGCTCCCTTTCATTCATGTAGATCAGCAGCTCCTCGAGAGTGATACCGCGGTTGAGCTTCAGCAGTACATCTATCAGCTCCCTGTTGGCCTTGAGAGCCATGGACTGGTGCCTGTCGGCGCTGAGAAACATGTTTTTTTCCTTGTCGAGAATGAGAAGAAATACGTTGTGAATTTTTACGTAGTCGTGAAATACTTCTTTCAGTCGTGTGTAGAGATTTTCAACCGTCAGAGAATATGAAAGATACTCCAGCGGCTCGATATTCGTCTCCCTGAACGCTGAAACATTCGGAAACCGTCGTTTGATGAGTGGGATGTCCAAAAGCCGTTTGAGCGTGGAAACCGCGAGATAGATTACAAAAACCTCGATGATGAGAGTGATGCTCACAGGAAGCGAAATCATCTGGGCGATTTTTTCCTGACTCCTCAGTATGACGGATATGTAGATAAACACAAGAATCGCAATGAGGGAGGGGAAAAACAGAATTCCCCCCAGAAGCCTTCTCAGATCGATGAGATGAAACCGAAAAATGAGCACAACGATGAATACAGTGAACAGTCCGAGAAAAAACCCCATCCACGGAAAAGGAATATTGAAGAAATAGTTCGCAACATCAACGATCGACAGCAGGTACGCAAGCGGCATTCCTATAACAATCAGCATCTTCACGGTGTTCTTCTCATAGGGTATGATGTGCGAGGAAAACGAAGAGAGAAAATTTTTCGTCGCGAGAAAGAGAAGAAAAATGGAGAATGAAGTGAGCAAGAAATAAAGAACCGCGAACTCGAGAGGCAAGTTCTTCAGCGAGATGTTGTTCAATTTCGTGGGAATCGCGAGCTTTTCGATAATATACCGCTGCGGAAACGACACGATAATGAGCACGGACAGACAGAGTGAAACAAGGTACACTGCGATCTGCAGCTTTCTGCGCACGCCTCTCTTTATTGGGTAATAGAGTGAGAGGGTATAAAAAAGAGGGGTGAAAAAAGATATTCCAAGAGATCCGAGGATAACTATCGGATACAGATAACGCTCCCGGTTTTCTTGCAGCTGCAGAAGGAGACTGATATCGATGAGCAGCACGCAAATAATGATAAGCGTGAGTATTCTGTTGAGAGAGCTCTTCGAATTGTATGTCCAGACCACATACCCGATCGTGAGGCTTACGAGTATGATGATGGTCTGGATATGAAAATAATTTATTTCCATTTCATCTTCAATATACACTGGATCGTAACAAAAATGCAATCCAATGGAGAATCGGGTCGGAGGGAGCGCCTAACCCCCGTAGTCCTGCACCGCCATACGTACGGTTCTGTCGGTGCGATTCCTTTGATTGTGATGAGCAACTTCACTGTATTCTTTAACGGTTCATCAGTGAGAAATATCTACTTCCTTATTCGCATTTTCTCCTCTTCAACTCTCCATAACAATTCCATACAGCTCTAAGCACTAAGCTCACTGGAATGAGTAAGTGCTATGTTATCTATATTCTCCATTCCATACGTGACTGATATCAATTAGATTTCATCTCCTTCGTGAGATGTATACCGTTCTCAGCGAAAACAAACTGGATACTGTTTTTCAGTACCTGATTCTACCGGCTCAATAATTGCTACTGGCTGAACAGGTTTCGCAACTCTCTGATCAATCCCTCGGTTTGTAAAACCGTTGGTATTACAAACCTCACAGTCACTCCATAGACCCAGAATACCTGGCCCATATTCCGTGATTCTTTTTGCCACTTATTTGAATTGAACGCCTTATTCCAAGAATCCTCTATGATTCCCAACCTATTTGGATAGATCACATGAAAAAAAATCCTCTTGATTCCATCCAATCAGCCCGGTTAAAAGCCTCTGTTGAAGCCCCCAATGTCACTGCATCCTTAGGACCGCGGTTGTCTCTATACCCTTTCAGATCAATGTGTTCCGGTCTAAAAGCCGTTTTTT
>Ga0315545_1003276_pt1 | contig 13968 bp, 11 predicted proteins | sample SalMarSW160210MG_FD_203096 | JGI IMG/M metagenome (GOLD analysis project Ga0315545, IMG submission 203096) | Salt marsh sediment microbial communities from the Plum Island Ecosystem LTER, Massachusetts, United States - Salt Marsh Sediment SW1602-10 ... | reverse complement strand
ACAAGCATCCCGTACTGATTAAGAGGTATATTGAGGAGCAGGAAAGTCGCAATTCATCCATCGATTGAAATCGGTGGTCTTCTTGCTCGCAAACATATAAATGTTTACTAGTGGGGATTAGTTTGAGCGATTTTCAGCATCTTTATCGCATCTAGCAATCCATAGGCATATATCACTGCCTCGAATGCTTTTATAGGCACTCCTTTCCCAAGAAAATGAGTTGCATCATTAATGTAGGCGTCTATATTAGTGAGTATGTTGGTGGTAAGTATGACGTCACTTGTCTCCATTTCCTTCACAAGTTTGATGCCTTTTCTTTCCTCTTTAATCTTCTTTAACCACTTCTTTGTTTCTTTTCTGAGTTCCTTATCGAAATCCATCTTTTAAATTAGTGGGGTCAAAGATAAAATATGTTTGACGCGATTATGACGGGCATGCAGGGGATTTTGCAGCAGCCATCAGTCTGGCTGTTCTTCCTGCTCTTCTTCCTGTTCATCTTGGTTGCATACAAAGTGGTCAAAATTCTTGTAAGGGCTCTGTTAATCGCTGTTATAGCCGGGGTGTTTCCGATATTTGCCAACATGTTCCTGGGCATGGCTATTCCCATAACGGCGCAGAACATCTTGTGGTTTGCGATGATGGGGGTGGAGATCTACTTCGTCTATCATATACTGTGCGGCATAGGGAAAATTGCTGAATTGATAACGAAGCCATTTTCGAGGGGGAAAACCAAAAAGGTGGAGAAAATAATAATAATGGAGAAGGGAAAGGATAAACATGAAAAGAAAAAGCGAGAAAGAGAGCGGTAAGAAAGGTGCGCCAATAGAGATAAGCGAAAGTCCCGGCTACAGGCCCGTTTACGCCAGTGGTGTTTTTGGTGGTCTGGACCCTCACGATGGAAGAATCGTCTTCTTTCTGGACAGGATAAAGCCCAAAATGAAAAGCGAACCAAAAGGGGCGATGGAGCTGGAAAAAATCGACCGGGAATTGCAGGTGGAAGTTCACATGTCACCTCCCCAGTTCGCATCTGTCGCCAAATGGATGATGGAGCATGTCCAGCAATTCGAGAAGAGGATTAAATCCGGGAAGATGAAAGAGGAAGCACCAGATGCTTCAGGGACTTCCTATATCGGTTGAGTCCGCAACTAAACTATACCGTCCTATAACCTAGATGAAGTTCGCGGATGATATCACAGATGATAGACATCGGCCGGGTTTAATATAACCACTCCGAACATTGCCTGGTCGTCGTAAATCCGGGGGCATGCGGTGTTAACCAGGACTTGTATCGGAATTCCCATGATTTTCTCCGGCGTCAGCATATCGGCTGTTATGATGAAGGCTGTTTTTCCTAGCCTCAGCAGAACCTTTTTTATCTCATTCGCCTTTTCTATGTCAATCTGGCCGGGCTTCGTGCTAACGAAAATGCCGAAATTCCTTAGTCCGGACGCTTTCTCGATCCTGAGCTGCCTCGAGATTTCAAGCTTGTTTTTTTGAGTCGAAATCTCTGTCATCTCCTTGCCTTCGATATCAAGGAAGAATACCGGCTTTTCTGTCCTGGCAACCAGGCCCAGCGGGTGAAATCTCCCCGAACCGATGAAAAGAAAACATTCCACTTTGCTACCTATCGATTTTGCCGATGAATAATCGCAGCCCAGGACCTGGCCAGGTTGCAGCCTGGCGGACCTGCCGACAAAAACCTTATGCCCGTTTTTTTCCAGCTCCATGCTTGCCTTTGCCAAAGAACCGACATACTGGGTTGTCGTGACAAGCCCTATCGAGTTGAAACTCCTCAGTTTTTTCACATTCCTCTTAAGCAGAGTGACGGGGTCAAAATCCAGCTCATATTCCTCGTAGATAACCGGAACAGCGGTATGCAGGCCGAGGTCGTTGTGCCCTATATGCAACAGCGCATCGCATCCCAGCATCTTTGCCTCCCTGTCCCTCAGGTCGCATGAACCGAAGCATGGTTCCACGGAGACAATGGCCTCTATCCCGTTTTCTTCCAGCCACAGGGAGAACTCGATGACCTTGGTCTTGAGTCCCTCAGGCACCTGTATCAGCACCTTTTTCGCTTTGGCCTTCCTCAGCTTTGACAGCATGTTCTTTTTGTCAAACATGTCCTTATATTGGAGAATTGTTTAAAATACGGCCAAGTTTTAACCGTGTGTACACAGTCTAGCATTTGGATAGAGATGAATAAAGAACTATTTGTAAACATCTATTTGTAAACATTATTCCTGTACTAAATAGCATTTAAGCTTTTTCGATGGGAATTCATTGGCTATTAAAGGTCTTGAAATCTGCCCCAGAGATATATCGGATAGATAAATTTATAAGCTATCCGATATAATAATCAAGCATGATTATTGATAAAGACATTTATGAGAGGGTAGTTAGGAAAAGGGAAGAGCTTGATGCGTTAAGACCTCTGCCAAGAACAGCTCTTGAACGCTTGAGAAAACAATTCGCAATAGAGCTGGCATACAACTCCAATGCAATAGAAGGGAACACCCTTACCCTCAGGGAAACTAGGCTTGTGATAGAGGAAGGTATAACCATAAAAGGAAAACCCCTCAGGGAACATCTCGAAGCGACAAATCACCAAAAGGCATTCGATTTTTTGGTACGTATTGTTAATGCAAAAACTCCGATAACACAACATACTATAAAAGATATACACAGAATCATTCTGACAGGAATTGATGACGACTATGCTGGAAGATATAGGGATGTCAATGTAAGAATTTTGGGTGAGATAAAAAGCCCTCCGAGATTTGAAAAAGTTCCGAAAAAAATGAACGATTATATAAATTATATAAACAACAACCCTGAGAAGCTAAATGTCATAGAACTCGCAGCAATAATCCATTACAGGTTCGTTGAAATACACCCCTTTACAGATGGAAACGGGAGGTGCGCAAGGCTCCTGATGAACCTCTTCCTTATGCGGCACGGATATCCTGTTACAATGGTACTCAAGGTTGACAGAAAAAAATACTATGACAGACTTAAAGAGGCCGACAATGGAGATGTAAAGCCCTTTGTCTATTTCATTGGCAGGAATGTTGAGAGGAGTTTGGATTTGTATCTGGACGTGTTTAAAAAGGGCCCGAAATACATAAGCCTGGCTGCCGCGTCAAAAGATTCTCCTTATTCCCAAGAATATCTCAGCCTGCTTGCGAGAAGAGGGAGGATTGAAGTGATAAAACTTGGCAGAAATTGGTTCATAAAAAAAGAGGCCATTAAAAAATACATTAAATCAAAAAAGAAGTGATGCTTATACAAAAAATGCTTTTCTATAGGCTTCGACTTGTATACGTTTGCCTGGGTTTCGATGATAAACGTTCCTGAGCGCATTTATTTAAAAACCTGCATGTGCTGAAAAGATAGAATATGGTAAACGGTAACGGCAAGCCATTGAAGTCAAGGATGTCCGGCTTTCACAAACTAAGCCCTGACGAGAAGCTGGAAGCGGTCAAAGAGTTCTCAAACCTCACGGACGAGGACGTGGAACTCTTAAAAAAGACGGGCGCCCTTGATATCGGTGCAGCGGACAGGATGATAGAGAACGTGATAGGCACGACGGAGATGCCCCTGGGCATAGCAACGAATTTTTTGATAAACGGCAGGGATTATCTGATACCGATGGTTATTGAGGAGCCGAGCGTCGTGGCTGCTGCTTCTTACGCGGCGAAGCTCGCAAGGACCAGGGGGGGCTTTACCGCGAGCAGCGACGATCCCCTCATGATAGGGCAGATACAGCTCGTTGGCGTTGCTGACATCGAGGAGTCCAAGAAGAGGATAATGAGGAACAAGGAGAGGATATTCGATATGGCAAACAAGTGCGATTCCGTTCTTGTCAAGTTCGGAGGTGGCGTCAGGGACATAGAAATCAGGGAAATGGAAACGAAAAGGGGCAAAATGCTGGTTGTCCACCTTGTCGTGGATGTCCGGGACGCCATGGGAGCGAATGCGGTGAATACGATGGCAGAGAGGGTCGCCCCTTTCCTGGAAGAGCTCACCGGAGGCAAGGTGAGGCTGAGGATTATCACAAACCTTGCAGACAGGAGGCTTGCAAGGGTCCAGGCCGTCTGGGACAAGGACGTGATAGGGGAGGACACTGTAGAGAAGATTCTGGATGCTTATGAGCTCGCAGCCAACGACCAGTACAGGTGCACAACCCACAACAAGGGGATAATGAACGGCATAGACGCCGTGGTAATCGCGACTGCCAATGATTTCAGGGCGATAGAGGCTGGAGCGCATTCCTATGCTGCCAGAAACGGCAAATACGAACCCCTGACGCGTTACGCTAAAGACAGCGAGGGCAACCTGGTCGGCACCATAGAGCTGCCCCTCGCACTGGGGCTTGTTGGGGGTGCAACGAGAACGCATCCCATAGCAAAGATAGCCGTGAAGATAATAGGTGCCAAGAGCACGAAAGAGTTGGCAGAGGTTGTCGCGAGCGTCGGGCTGGCCCAGAACTTCGCGGCTTTGAGGGCTTTGGCCACCGAAGGTATCCAAACGGGTCATATGCGCCTGCATTCCCGCAATATCGCGGTTTTGGCCGGTGCGAGCGGCGATCTCATAGACGAGGTCGCAAAGAGGATGAACGGGGAGAAGAACATATCAACTGGCAGGGCAAAGGAGATACTTGAGGAGCTGCAAAAATAAGTTCTTTTGCTTTCGTTTTTCACAAGGCGTTTACAACGAAGGTAGATAGGATATTTTGTGAATCTTTGTCGCCAGATAGCATCGATAATTTCGGATTTTTTCCTTGAATTTGTCCTCTAAATCGTTCAAAATTTGCAATAATTCCTCGTGATTTTTTACCTCCACGTCACATTCAAAATCCGACCCGCCTATCGTTCTGTCCTCGTTGACTATGTTGGGGTGAAATTTTGCGAATTGAACGAGCTCCTTCTTGATGATGATGTCCTCCAATTCGAAATCAATCTTATAAAATCGATAGCCTAGGGCGTTTAGGTTTATTATCGGCCTGTAGCCCAGGATTATCTTGTTTGATTGCAACCTTCTCAATCTGTGCAATGCTGCCATCGGCGTGGCCCTGATCTCTCTGGCCAAAAGTAACAGGCTCTTCCTCGCGTCGGTAGCTATCGAATTTAATAATTTAACGTCTTTTTGGTCGAGCTTGAAGACCTTATGCTGCCCTCCGCTGATGGCTGGTTCATGGTGGTGTTCTTCGTCCGTCAAATAGTCTTTGCGATAAGCCAGAAATTCGTACATGACTGCTTGATCATAAGAATGGATTTTGCCTTTGAAGTACAGTTCAAAGTCTTCCCAGAACTCTTTAAAATCCTTGTGAGTTCTGACCAGAATCGCTATTATGATGTCCCATTCACCTTCGATAGATGCGAACCAGAAAATATTTTTCTGATTGTTGATGAACTCAATGAGAACCTTTTTAAGTTCGGGAGACGTGTTTTTGAGTTTGATGCGAACCCTTACCATGAAGAAACCAAGCTTAGAGTAGTCGATTATCGGGTAATAGCCATTGATCACGCCCCTTTTCTCAAGGTTCCTGATCCTGTACATGACAAAATTCGGGTTCACCCTCAACTTCCTGGCAATCTCAGAATTTGATTGCCGGGCATTCAGGTCTAACTGATATAATATTCTCTTATCCCTGATATCAAATTTCATAGGCATTTTATATAATAATATAACATAATATATAAATTTTTATATTATTCACTAAATTATTCTGATAAAGTATATAAAGATATAGGAATTTGTCTTTTACCATGTGCTACAAAATGCTGAAGAAATCTGGTTCATTTCAGATGAGGTTCTGGAATCAGCAATAAATCGATGTTTGTCAAGAATTCAGCAACATTTTCATTTCTTTATCCCCCTTCTCGTCCGGGCCTTTCCTCGTCCTCGCACTGATATACTGTCAATACTGTCAAATGCTCATTTGTTAGGTCTTTCTGAAACTGAAACATTTTAAGATGGGCAGACAAGAATTAACTAAAGTCTATGGATGATAATGGATGATAACTATGAAACCAATGCTGCTGATCAATTTCAAAACATACGAGCAGGGGACCGGTAAACATGCCCTGCGACTGGCGAAAACAGCCGATTCCGTGGTAAGAAAAAAGAAAGCTGACATAGTGCTGGCCGTTCAAATGACCGATATAGAAAAGATATCAACCATGGTTTCGATTCCCGTCTACGCGCAGCATATTGACCCAATAGAATTTGGAAGCCACACCGGCTGGATCTTGCCAGAAGCCGTTAAGCAGGCAGGCGTTGCCGGGACGCTGATAAATCACTCGGAGCGCCGGATAGAAATCAAAAAAATTGGAGCGTGTGTCCAGAAGTGCAGGGAACTGAAGCTGGTTTCCGTCTGCTGTGCGCCAACTCCGTCCATGGCAAAGAAAATAGCGGCCTTGGGGCCTGATTTTATAGCGATAGAGCCACCCGAGCTGATTGGCGGCGACATTTCCGTGTCAAGCTCAAAGCCGGAAATAATAAAAGACACCGTTGACGCTGTGAAAAAGGTTGATCCACATGTCCGGGTGCTGTGCGGCGCTGGGGTCCACTGCAAGGAAGACGTGGCGCGTGCTCTGGAACTGGGTTCTGTGGGGGTTCTTGTGGCCTCGGCCATAGTAAAATCGGGCAAGCCGGAAGATGTCATTTTGGATCTGATAGAGGGGTTTGGCTGATGTATCGGTACTGGCTAAACTCACCGTCGAGGATGAAATGGGTCAAGCGTAAGCATGGCAAAGGCTGCCTTTTCTGCAAAATAGCCAAGGGCGACAAAAAAACCAGGGCCGAAATCCTGTACAAGGACAAAAAATTCATGGTGATAATGAACATATTCCCGTACAACACTGGACACCTGCAAGTCTCGCCTGTCAAACACGTGACCGCCCTTGAAGGGCTTGATGACAAGGACGTGTCCGCCATGTTCGTTCTTGTCAAAAAATGCGTCAAAGTGCTGAAAAGGGTCCTGAAACCTATGGGTTTCAACATCGGCATCAACCAAGGCGGCGACATAGCAGGAGCATCTGTGCAACATCTGCACATCCACATAGTCCCGAGGTTCAAGAGGGATTTGGGATTCATTGACATAATAGGTGGCACCAAGGTATTGCCGGAGCCTGTTGACAAGACCTACAAAAGATTGAAAAAGTATGTAAAAATGCTGGAGTAGTGGTTTGATGACTGATTCTAATATTAACCCTTCCCTATTCAGGGCGTATGACATCAGGGGCGTGTACGGGACCGATTTGACAGAAGATGTAATGGAAAGGGTCGGGAACGGGTTCGGGAACGGGTTCGTTAAAGACGCCGCCGTTGTAGGAATGGACGGCAGGGTGTCAAGCCCCGGCCTGAAAAAGGCGTTCATTGACGGTGTTTTAAAGGCCGGACTGGACGTGATAGACGTCGGGCTTGTCCCAAGGGGGGTTTGCCTGTTCTGGGCATGGAAGGTGAAAAAGCCGAGCGCATACATAACCGCTTCCCATCTGCCTAAGGAATGGAACGGCATCAAGTTCGCATATGACAATGGGGTGGAATTCCTGGAAGAAGACAACCGCAAAATCGGGGAGGTGGTCCTGAAAGGGAGATACAAGTCAGCACCGAGTCCAGGGAAAACAAAAACCGAGGACGTAATCGATAATTACAAGAAATTCATCCTGTCGAAAATCGGCCGGGTAGCCAGGCCCCTCAGAGTGGTTGTGGACTGCGGCAACGGAACCGGGGGGCTTGTGGCTCCTGAACTTTTCAGTCAACTGGGCTTTAGCGTAAAGACGTTGTTCAAGGACGTTGACGGGGATTCTCCGAAGAGGCCCTGGGTGGTTGAGGACTCCGCCTTGTCGGAACTCAAAAAGCGTGTCAGGGAAGCTGACTTCGGGGTGGCGTATGACGGCGATTCCGATAGGATGTCGTTGGTGGATGAACACGGCAGGGTGCTGGGGCCTGAGGTGGCTTCGTATATCATATTGCAGGACCTAGTAAAGTCCGAGCCTGGCCCCATAATCGCGAACGTGGAGTGCCTCAAGATAATGGACGAGATAGCGAAGCGGAACGGCAGGCAGATCCACAGGGTCCGGGTCGGCAACTCCTTCCTGGTCCAGGCCGTGCTGGAAAAGCATGCGTGCTTCGGGGTTGAGCGGTCAGGGCATTTCTGCATACCGTCGATAATACCGATGGATGACGGGATAGCTGCAAGCTTGTACGCTGCGTGCGCGCTGGCCAGAACCGGTAAGAAGCTGTCCCAGATAGTTGATGCTTTGCCCCTGTATCCCTTCAAGAGGATCAAGGTTGACTGCGCTGATGAGCTCAAGTTCGGTGTCATCGAAAGGGTGAAAAAGAGGCTGTCCGCAGAATACGCCAACGTCAATACCATAGACGGCGTCAGGGTCGATTTCGATTACGGCTGGGTGTTAATCCGGGCCAGCAACACTGGGCCGGTGATAAGGCTCAGCGTGGAAGCTGACGATGCCAGGAAACTGCTAGAGCTGGGCGAGAAGTTCCTGAAAATTCTGCGTGAAGAGACAGAAAAAAGTAAATAACTAAATGCGCTTGAATCTGTTTTTAAGTTTTTTCAGGACATCCGGAAGGGTGGTATATTCCATTTCATCCGCGCTAAGCCTGTGGGGTTCAAATGGACCGTGTCTTCTCATATAATCAGAAATTTCATTTGCTTTCTCCCTTGCAAGATCAAAAGAAACGTCTTTGAACATGTCTGTTGGTCCTTCCAGTCTACCATTCGCTAGCTGGAATCCTGCACAGATAACCCTTGGGGGACCATCAAACCTAGAAGGTGTTGCTTGATCAAAACCGACGGGCATGAATGGCCCATGGTGACTTCCCCGCATCCAGCCAGCAACCAGATACGGGAATGAAAAGGGCTCCAGGACTTCCCCTACTGCCGGTAAACCTGACTGGGCCCTGACTATCATCACGGGATCGTCTTTTCCGACGTAGCGGCCCGCTAGCAAACTTAGTCTTTGTGTAGAGGTTGATGCCGCTATCATCTTGTCGGAATTCCTGAACACGTACTTTATAACGTATCTTGATGGCTGGCCTATCAGGGCCAACAGGTCGTATATCTCTTCGGGGCATTTGAGCGAAACCTTTTTGCGTTCGAACAGGTCATGTACCTCGAATGTGAATCCGTCATGCATGCTCGGGTCAATCACGAGACCCGCCGTGCTGAATGCATCGGCGAACATCTTATACAATGCGAAGTTCCATGCTCCCGGTTCGGTCTTGTCCGCCATGAAAATCATCACGGGCTCGGATTTCCTCTCTTCGAACTCCATCTCCGCCACTCCGGGACCCATGCCCTTCACATTGCCTGAGAAAGTGTCCTTCAACAGGTCCTGACCGGCCCCGTACAGCTTGAGACGTTTGGCCTCGGCTGTGCACTTCACGAATGTGTCCCAGGCCATCTTGTGTATTTTCTTGTTGTCTGCGCCGAGCTTGTGTGTCATTATCAGTTCAAGGTCGTCCCCGCAGTGCAGAACCTTGTAATCGGTCAACAGCTTCCCTTCCTCTTTCTTCAGCTCACTTTTGGCAATTTCCATCAAAGCGGGATGCATGCTCGAATGTCCGGGGAAACCACCGACGTCAGCCTTGATTACGGACAGTGTCAACTTCATCATAAATCACATTATAGAAAAGATGTATTCGTTATTTAAAAGGTTAAGTTTTTCCCTCTTTCTTTTTCTCTTTTTTCTCAGCCGTTTTTTCCATGTCCTTGCTAATCTCCTGCTTTTTGGCTCCCAATACCTCTAGGACCCTGTCAAAATCACGCGTAAGTTTATCCAGCATTTCCGCTTCTTTTTTCCCGGGCTCGGCTTTTTCCCTTTCACCAGTCTCGGGTGGTTTTTCCTCAGGCTCTTTTACTTTTTCAATCTCGACAGTTGCTATAATGGGTTCTGGTTTTGCTGCTTCTATTCTTTCCACTACAGCCCTCTCTACAGGCTTTTTGACGGCTGGCTTTTCCCCCATTTCCTTTTTTCTCTTCCGCCTTTCCGCTTTTCTGATTTCAATGGTAGCCATGGCAATCTCAGGCTTCGCCTCCTTTTTTCCGGGCTCAACTTCTTCCCTTCCCCTAGTCTCGGGTGGTTTTTCTGGCGGTTTTTTCTCAACTTCTTTCGCTTTCTTAATCTCGACTGTTGCTACAGCGATATCTGGTCTCTCCTTTTCTATTTTTTCAGCAACTTCCTCGATTTCCACAACTGGCTTTCGCTCTTTGATAACCGGCTTTTTCCTGGCCTTTTCAATTTTGGGCCGTTTCTCCTTATTGGCTTTCTTTCTGTGCTTGGTGAATAAAGCCGTACCAGTTACCAGAATGGCAAAAGCTATTAATCCCGCTGCAAAAACTGTTGTTGCAATGTCTATCTGGGGCTTTGGCTTTGCTTCTGTTTTTGGTGCCCGCCTGCAAATCAGGTTCGTTGCGTCACATCCGTAAGTGCAGCTTTCCAAGGTTATCCATTCCAGACCGTCACTGGAACATTCCTGCAAATCGGTTCCGTAACATTGTTTCTCCCCCGGTGTGCATATTTTTTCAGGGACGGAAGGAGGAACTTCAGGCTTCTCTATTTCCTCAAGAGATTCGGCGTAAACTTCTGTCTCGATTTGGTGGGGGACTGAAGAGCCTTTCTTGCCTGCCGTCTCGTAGGTTATGGAGAGTTCGTCTCCCGGGTTGACCTCGGAGTAGAGGAGAAGCCAGCTCGGGTCCTCTTCGACTACCTCTATTATGGCATCTGGGGCTGTGATTGTGACGTATTTGGCGTTGTTTGCAAAGGTCTTTGTCGTCCTTTCAAAGACCATAAAGTTTTTGGCTTTCTTCTTGCCGGCGTATTTGATTTTGGTTCTCAGCTTCGTTGTTGTCCCTGAGAAGTACATATTGCGTTCTACTGACAAATCTTGAGTGATGCTGACCGAGAGCCTGAGCAGGTTTTCTCTCGCCCCTTCGCTCAACTCCCCTTTTGCCAGCACCCTTTCTACAGCTTCAAACAGCTTTGTGTTGTTGACTATGCCAACGCCCGGCACCAGTTCTGGTCTCATACTCACATTAGCAGGCGGTTTGGGTGTCCAAGGACTAGGCCCGCTGGGCATTTCGCATTCTTGTTCTTCTGTTCTCCACCACGGATACTCGCACCGGTTAACATCATTGCACGTCCTTGACTGCTCTCCCCCAGAACATTCCAACCATTCTGTGCAATCAGTCCAGCTCGGAGTACATTCCGGGGTTGTGAAGTTGAAAGGGCCGCTCAAGTTGCAGTTTCCAGCGGCATCGCAGGATGTCACATTGTAATAATAGGTCGTGTTCTTGGTGAGATAATAAAGGTCAATGCTGTGGTTTTTTATCAGGCTTGGATCTGTTTTGTTTTCATCCAGGGTTGTTTCATTTGTTCCGTAAATCACCGTTGAATTGGCATCTTCGTCTGTGATCCATTCTATGTAGGCTAGTGATCCGTACACGGTTCCATTCGTGATGTTAATCAGCTGAGGTGATGTCTGGTCCAGGGTGAAGTATTCGGTGTCACCTCCTGTGTTGTTGGCGGAGTCGTTGGCGTAAACCTCCAGAGTGTTTTGCTGGTCGGCTGCCGGGGTGATTGCGGTGTTGTTGCCGCATGTGAAGGTTGTGTTTCCGCCGGAATTGAGGTTGTACCAGCATGTGTCAGGGGTTTCGGAAACGGTGAAATTGAAGTAGGTGACGTTGTAGTAGGTTGTGTTGGTTGGGTAGGTTATGCTAACGGTTGGGTTAGTAAGGTCGGCCGTGAAGGTAACGAATTCCGTGTTGTTTGTGTTGCCGGCAGAATCGTTTGCATAGAGGTACAATGTATGGGAACCCTCCGTGCTTACGTTGAATGTGGTGTTGGAACATCTAGGGGTGGTCGTGTTCGAGCCTCCGTCAAGGTTGTACCAGCATGAGTCGAGATTTGGGTCTGAGGCACTATAGTTTAGAGGAAGGGATTCGTTGTAGCTATAGTTTATGCTTTGGGGATGGGTTATGAAAACGGTCGGTGTAGTGTTGTCTGGTGGTAACATGATTACGTCAATCTTAATGTTCGTGCTGAAGTCAACAGTAGTGTTGGTGTAATTGGAATACGTTCCCGTGGAATCGTTTGCATATAAAGTGTAGTTAGTCCAGTAGCTTGTTGTGCTCGTGTTGATGTATTCGACGAGTTCAAAGGTCTTCGTAAATCCATTGGGTTGTGTCTGGTTATGGTCTATAAAAGCGGAGCTGCTATTGTAGAATGAAACGTTTATGTCCTGCAAGGAATTTCCCGTGGAATTGGTCACGTTGACGTCTATGTACCATTTTCTGATAAGTTCAGAGTTGGAATCAACTGATTCATTATTATAAGTGAAGTTGAGGAATGTGTTATTCAGATTCTCGCTGCTTGCTGCATCCTCCATAACAACAGATGTCCCGTTTATGCCTGTCATTTTGGTGTCTCTGAAGATGTTATGGGATGAGTCTTGTCCGGCTGTGGAAGCAATCCACACACCCTGATTAGCGCCTTTGTTTATTTTGTTGGATGAAAAAACATTATAATCCGAGTTGTAAACCCCGATACATTTATCGTAAACAGAGTTGCAGTTAAAGATGTCGTTTTTGGTTATCCTGTTATTTGAACTGCCACTAAAAGTGATCCCATTGAAATTTGAATTTATGGAGTTCTCCTGGATTGAATTATTCGAACTCAATAAAAGGGATATCCCAACATCGTTTGAATTCGCGGTGTTGTTTATCAGGGTGTTGTTGGGACTTAAGAGCAGGTAAATCCCCTCGTAGCTATTATAATTCGCGGTGTTGTTTATCAGGGTGTTGTTTCTGCACGATTCTAAGACTATTCCGTAACCGTAGTCTGTAAGTCCAAGTGTAAAATTATTTGAATTTGCCTTGTTGTCTTCTATCCTTGCATCACGGCTCGAATTCAAAAGCAACCCATATCCCTGGTCATTCAATGTGTTGTTGAATATGTAAGAGTTGTTTGCATAAAATAATTTGATTCCTATCCCCCCCGCTTTTTCTGCCATGCTTACATTGCAGTTCTTGATTGTCGTGTTGTACTGGTTTGAGTAAATCCCTATGTACTCTAGGGTATTATTGGAAATCCAAAATCCTTTGCAGTCCAGGGTTATGTTCTGGGCTGAAATAACAATGCACTCACTTGGTTCGGAAGGAACTATGTTTTTCCCAAGCTTGTAGACTGTGTTAGGTTTGTTCAGTTCTTGGCAGGCACTGATATTCGTAGATACATCAAAACAATGAGCTGTTTGCGGCATGGTTGCGTTGAGATTTCCAGCAGTATCATTAGTCCACTGTACCCAACATATTGTTTCTCCCGATTGGCCTGCCGTATCTATCGAGAAGTTCGCATATTGAGTTGTCCCTGACAAGCTTAGATAGGATTCGTTTTGCCAAGAACCTGATGCGTTGTGTCTTAGTATTGATGTGTCCAGCTGTACGTTGTCAGTCCAATTCACTGAGATGTTTACTGTAATTCCTGCTATTACAAGGCCTGATGAATCGTCCTGACCATTGTAGTATGATGGTATTGTTGTATCTACAAAAGTCCAGTTTATGTAGACCCATCTGGATTCGGACTTGTTGAGGTTGCCAATCGTGTCGTTGCACCAGGCGGAGAAGGTGTAGTTGCCGTTTGGCAGCTCGGTTTTGTTTAAATAATAATTTTCAGAGGTGTTGTCCATGGATTGATTGGTGCCGTTCCAGTCAAGCAGGCAGTAACCGGGCTCACTGATAGTCAAATTGATGTAGGTGTAGTTGGTTGTGACTGTCTCGTTGTTCGGGGTCGGGGGAGTGAGGAATGTTATGTCGGGGGCTGTCTGGTCCAGGGTGAAGTATTCGGTGTCACCTCCTGTGTTGTTGGCGGAGTCGTTAGCGTAAACCTCCAGGATGTTTTGCTGGTTGGGGACTGGGATGATTGCGGTGTTGTTCCCGCATGT
>Ga0315545_1003274_pt1 | contig 13976 bp, 12 predicted proteins | sample SalMarSW160210MG_FD_203096 | JGI IMG/M metagenome (GOLD analysis project Ga0315545, IMG submission 203096) | Salt marsh sediment microbial communities from the Plum Island Ecosystem LTER, Massachusetts, United States - Salt Marsh Sediment SW1602-10 ... | reverse complement strand
GGCTTGAAGGTCCACCACATGGCCACGCGCGACCGGCTCTACGGGATCGCCGAAGAGTCTCTCCGGGACGTCCTCCTGTGGGACAAGCTCAAAGACAAGCTCCATAAGAGCGCCTTGACGCTGTCCTTGGAAGAGAAGCAACGGCTGTGCATCGCGCGCGCGCTCGCGGTCAAACCCGATATCATCCTGATGGACGAGCCCTGCTCGGCCCTGGACCCGATCGCCACCTTGAAGATCGAGGAGACGACGCGGGCCCTCAAAGAGCGCTACACGATCGTCATCGTGACGCACAACATGCAGCAGGCCGCCCGCATCTCCGACGAGACGGGGTTCATGCTGTTGGGCAAGCTCATCGAATTCGGAAAGACGCAGGATCTGTTTTCGCGTCCCGCCGACAAGCGGACGGAAGAATATATTACAGGCCGTTACGGCTAGAAGGAGGATATCATGATGATGCACAGACACTTTGACGAAGAGTTGAAGAGCCTGAATGAGAAGCTGCTCAAGAGCGCCGCGCTGGTGCAGGAGTCCATCTTCAACTCCGTCGAGGCCCTGAAGGAGCGCAATGCCGATCTGGCGAAGACCGTCATCGCGAACGATGCGATCATCGACGAGTTGGAGAACGTCATCGACGACGATGTCTTTCATATGGTGGCGCGTCACCAGCCGGTCGCCTCGGACCTGCGCTTTCTTTTGATGACGATGAAGCTCAACACGGACCTGGAGCGCATCGCGGATTGCGCCGTGGATATCTGCCAGTGGGTCCTGGAGCTGGTGCCGCAGCCCTTGCTCAAGCCCCTCATCGATATCCCCAAGCTCTCGCAGGTCGCCCAGGGGATGGTCAAGAAGGTGATCGACGCCTTTGTCCGTCGCGACGCGGAGATGGCGCGCGAGGTCGTCTTATCGGACAAAGAGGCGGACCGTTTCCGGGACCTGATCCAGAACGAATTGATCAACGACTTCCTCGCCAAAGACCCGAAGAGCGCCACGCGCGCGGTCCCGCTCCTTTTGATCACCCGCTACCTCGAGCGCATGTGCGACCACGCGACCAATATCGCCGAGGATATCATCTACATGGTCGAGGCTGAGGTCATCAAGCACCACCACGAGAAGCTCGGATAGACCGCCGGAGGAACACCCTTGCCTCATCACAAAGCCCGGAGGCATCGGTCCCGGCACCGGTAAAAAGTGTCTATTCCCCAAGTCCATAGACGGGTATAATGTTTCCGGGTTAAACGGACGTTTCCAGAGGGATAAGGACGTTTCCAGAGGGATAAAAAGGCGTATGGCACATGACCAGGGAGCGTCTTGGTTCGGGATCCGCCGCCACGTCATCTCCCTCTTTTTCCTCTTAGCCTGCCTCCTTGTCGTTCCGACCGTTTCCTTCCTCCGGTGGTGGGTCGTCGTCTCCCAGGATCAACTGAACGAGAGACTGCTCTGCGAAGGCCACAAGACATTCATCGGCTATATCGACCAGAAGCGGGGGGTGCTTGAGACCCTGGCGCGTTCCTTTGTCCGGCATCCGGCCGTGCAGGCCCTTATCGCCGGACCCGCCGGCACGGCGGCAGAGTCGGACATCGCGGCCCTGAAGCGCGACGCCCGGCTGGATCTCTTTTCCATTGTGGACGCCAGGGGGCACGTCATCGGGGGCGATAGGGACGTCGAGCTCTTTGGGGCGTCGCGGCTCATGGCGCGTCAGCTGGGCTGGTCGTCTTCCTCCCGCGATATCCTGACGGGATTTTTTTATGACGCCTCCGGACGCCTCTGGCTTCTGGCACGGGCCCCTGTGGAGATACAGGGGGCGCCGGCGTCGAGTGTCGTCATCGGCTGCTACGCGGAGGAGGCGTTCCTGGACAACTGGGCCGATCCCATCGGTTTTAACGTCGATGTCTACAGGCACGAGTCTTCCGCCGGCGAAGAAGCGTATTATCCCGCAACCGAAAGCGCCGGCGTCACGTGGAAAGAGCTTAGGTATTCACAGGGGCCTTATCTCATCCGTTCGGCGTCTTTGGGGGGCGTGCGGCTCATGTTCCTTGCGGCGACCCTGCGCGATATCCGCGGCGAGGCCGTCGCCGTTTTGATCCTGCGGCGCGCCGCGCCCCTGATCGCGATGCCGCAGCACTCTTTCCTGAATTTCCTCTGGATCATCCTGGGCCTCTTTTTCGGATTCCTGGCCGTGTCCCTCCGGTTTTTAACAGACCGCATCACCCGTCCCCTCGTGGACCTGCGCCGGGCCATCCGCGATGTCACGTCTTCGGGGAACCTGGCCGCACGCCTGCACCCGGCGCGGGAAGACGAGATGGGGCAGCTCATCGAAGAGTTCAACAAGATGCTGGAGAAGCTCGAGACCTCCAGCGTCAGCCTCAACCGTTCCAAGCAGGAGCTGACGGCCCTCTATGACGATCTCCTGGAGCAGAAGCGGTTCACGTCGGAGATCGTGGCCACGGCCCCCAGCATCGTGTTGGTCCTCTTGCCCGACGGCCGCGTGAAATTCATCAACGACGCCTCCTCGCGCATCATGGGCTTCAGGCCCGAAGAGATGATCGGCCGGCAGTGGACCGATAACTTCGTTCCCTTCCGTCACCGGGAAGAGGTCCGCAGGGTGTTCGAGGAGATCCTTAAAGGGGAGGTCCAGACCCACCGGCAGCACGAAGGCAAGATCTTGACGAAGGAGGGCCATGAGCGGACCCTCCTGTGGAGCAACAGCGCTATCGCGGACGACCAGGGACGCATCCTCTCGGTCCTGGCCATCGGCATGGATATCACCCGGTGGAAGGAGACGGAGCGGGACCTGCGCCAGAAGATGACGCAGCTCGAGCGTTTCGTCAAGGTGACGATGGACCGGGAGCGCGTCATCATGGAATTGAAGCAGGAAGTGAAACGGTTGAAGGGCGCGACGCAAGACGGGCAGGCGGCCGATGGGGATCTTTAAGGGGTTGGGATATCGCCGGTCGTTGCAGTTCAAGTGGTCCCTCGCCATGTGGGCGCTGGGCACCTGTTTTTTTGCCATACTGGTCACAGCGGCCTTCTTGGGGGCCCGGCATTTTGTCGTCACCCTGAACCATGAAGAGACGCAGATGATCGCCGATATGATCACGCAGCGCATCCAGACCGAGATGCTGCATCTGCGAAAAGACGTGCTCTTCTTTGTCTCTTCGAACGCGCGCATCGCCGTTCTCCTGCGGTCGGCCGGCGGCGCCTATGCGGGCAAGACCGAAGAAGAGATCACGAAGGAGATAGCGCAGATCGACAAAGAGTGGCCGGGGCAGGAGTGGGAGGTCCTGCGTTCGCGTTATCTCCTTGAGGAATTGAATCTTATCTGCGAGGAGCTCCGGCGTCTGGCCCGGCTGCCTGTCGTCGAGCTCTTCATGACGGACCGGCGCGGGGTGCTCGTCGCCTCCACGAACAAGACGACGGATTACTATCAGGCCGACGAGGAGTGGTGGCAGCGGGCGTTCAACGGCGGCCTGGGCAGCGTCCACCGGTCGGAGCTGGAGTACGACGAGAGCAGCCAGGCGGAGGCGTGGGCGCTGGCGGCGCCGATCTTTGACGCGGACGGCGACGTCCAGGGGGTCATCAAGGTCGTCGTGGACAAGGTCGCGTCGTTTCGCTTTCTCCTGGACGTCTTTTTGGGCAAGGGTTCCTACGTGGGGCTCCTGCGGTCGGACGGCGAGGACATCTTCAGCCTGGGATTCGAGAAAGAGCGGGACACCTCTTTTTTAGAGCCGCTCGGCCGGGCCGTCCTCTCCGCGAAGGGGCGCAGGCCGTTTATCATCGAGACGCCCGAGGGCCGGCGTTTCATCGCAGGGTGGACGCGTCTGGACGCCGGCCTCCTGAGCCAGAAGTTCGACGTCTTCGTGTACTGCCTCAAGGACTACCGGGAGGCGCTCGGCGCCTTCAGCAGGTCGTCGTGGTGGTTCTTTGTCCTGTGGGGGGTCTCGACGCTGATCTTCTGGTTTTTCACGTCGCTGTGCGCCCGCCGGTTTCTCGCGCCCCTGTGGCAGATCAAGCAGGGCTTCGAGTTTTTAAAGAGGGGTTTTTTGAGATACCGCTTGAGCATCCGGTCCGGCGATGAGCTGGAGGAGCTGGCCGGGGACTTCAACCGGACGATCGAGGAACTGCGCAAGAACACGGTCTCCAGGGATTACTTTGATGAGATCATCCAGCAGATGTCCGATATCCTGATCGTGACGGACGGCCGGGGCAATATCCAGACGGCGAACAGGCGGGCGTGCGAGGCATTGGAGTATGGCGACGGCGGCCTGGTGGGCAAGCCCATGACGGATATCGTCAACCGCAGCGACCGCTACGTCATCAACTGGGGGCTTAAAGGGGTCATCGAGCAGGGGGCGCTCAAGGATAAACGGGTCATCCTCTTGTCCCGCTCGGGACGCAAGATCCCGGTGTATCTGGGGACGCGCGGCCTGCGGGATCATGATAATAATCTCGTCGGGCTCGTGTGCGTGGCCAAGGACCTCTCTGAGATGAGCCAGCTCCTGGAGGCCCTGAAAAGATCCAACCAGGAGATCATGCGTCAGAAGGAGGAGCTGGAGAAGGCCCTTCAGGAACAGCACGAGATGCGCGACGCTATGTTGAGCGTCCTGGAGGACACGACGGAGTCCAAGCACTCCCTCGAGATGACGCTGCAGAAGCTGCGCGAGACGCAGGCGCAACTGCTCCAGGCGGAAAAGATGGTTTCCCTGGGGCAGATCGCCGCCGGGGTGGCCCACGAGATCAACAATCCGCTCTTCGTCGTCTCGGGAGAGGCGGAGATACTGGCGACGAGGAAGGACCTGCCGCCCGCGATCCAGGACTTCCTGAAGGTCCTGCGCGATCAGGTCGAGCGCATCAACGAGGTCATCAAGCGGCTGCTGGAGTTTTCCCGCAGGCGCGAGACGATGATGGCGGTCGTGGACGTGAATGCGCTGGTGGCCAGGAGCACGGACCTGTTGAGGTATCAGGCCCGGGCGCAGGGCAGGATCGAGATGCGCCTGCGGCTGGCCTCCGAGCCCCTTCCCGTCAAAGGAGACGCCAACCAGCTCGTCGAGGTCTTTGTCAACGTGATGATCAACGCCATCCAGGCCATGGAGGCGCAGGGAGGCACCTTGACGGTGATGACCTTTTGTGACATAATACATTTCCCTTCGGGGGGCCAGACGGGGGGCCAGACGCAGGCCCTGGAGAGGTCGATCCTTAGGCCGGACGTCCCCTATGTCCATGTCCAGATCATGGATACGGGTGTCGGGATGAGCCCCGAGGTCCTCCAAAAGGTCTTCGACCCTTTTTTTACGACGAAGAAGACGGGCACGGGGCTTGGGCTTTCCGTCTGCTACGGCGTCATTGAAAATCACGGCGGGGATATCGTCGCGGAGAGCACGTTGGGTGAGGGGACGACCTTTACGGTACGTCTGCCATTGCACGAGGCCAGGGAGGCCGAGGCCAGAGATGATTAAAGGCAGTGCCATGAAAAAGATCCTTGTGGTGGATGACGAGGAGCCGATCCGCAAGATGCTCGTGAAGTTTCTCACCGTAAAGGGCTATCAGGCCTGCAGCGCGGCCAGCGGCGAGGAGGCACTCAAGGTCTTGCGGCGCGAGAGACCGCAGATAGTGCTTCTGGACATCCGGATGCCTGGCACCGACGGCATCGAGGTCCTGAAACAGATCAAGAAGATCGACAAGAAGGTGGACGTGATCATGGTCTCGGCCGTCTCAGAGAGGAAGGTCGCCGAAGAGTGCATGGAGCTGGGGGCGTTCGATTACATCACCAAGCCCGTCAGTCTGAGCTACCTGGAAGAGTGTCTGTTGGCGAAGTTATTGGGGACCCCCCAATAGCCAAAAAGAGGAGAGGCCTATAGACAGGTGATCTTTTTGAAAAGACCGGAAAAGGTTGACAAATTTTTTAATAAATATATACTATACTATTATGATAATGTTAATAATGTTTATGGTTCGTCGGGGCCGCAAGCTATGAGACCGCCGGCCAAGGTCCTGTATGCCTGTCGCGCAGTTCTTGAATTGGCGCTCCGGTATAAAGGGGAGCGGCCCGTGCGCATCGGTCACATCGCCAAGGCGCAGAATATACCCAAGAACTTCCTGCTTCAGTTGATGATGCGCCTTAAGGGAGCCGGTATCGTTCACAGCGAGCGCGGCATGAACGGCGGATACTTCCTGGCCCGCCGGCCCGCACAGATCAGCCTGGGGGAGGTCATCCGCGCCGTGGACGAGAACATCTTTTCCCGCAGCAAGAGGAGTCGGCCAGGCGATGTCCCCGGGTCCATCCTGCTGCGGATATGGGATGAGGCCAACGGCATGGCGGCGGATCTATTGGACGGGGAGACGCTGGAAGATGTCCTGCGGCGGTGCAAGAGAGAACCCATAAACTATCAGATTTGAAAAGTATCAGATCTGACGGCAAAAACCGGAGGCGACCATGGCCAAGAACGAAGATAAGTTGAAGATCGAATCGTTGTTGCTGCACGGCGGACAGGTTCCGGACCCCACCACCGGAGCGCGGGCCGTCCCCATCTATCAGACGACGTCGTATCAGTTCAAGAGCACCGAACACGCGGCCAATTTGTTCGGCCTGAAAGAGTTCGGCAATATCTACACGCGGCTGATGAACCCGACGACGGACGTCCTGGAGAAGCGCGCGACGCTTATGGAAGGCGGAGTGGGGGCGCTTGCGGTCGCGAGCGGCCAGTCCGCTATCACGCTGGCGCTGTTGAACATCGCGAAGGCCGGCGATGAGATCGTCTCGGCGGATAATCTCTACGGCGGCACCTACACGCTCTTCCACTACACCTTCGCGCGCTTGGGGCTTAAGGTGAAGTTCGTCAGGTCCAACGATATCGCCGCCCTCGAGAAGGCGGTCGGACCCAAGACCAAGGCCGTCTATGCCGAGACTATCGGCAACCCGAAGCTGGACGTGGCGGACCTCGAGGCGTACGCCAAGGTGGCCCACAAGAACGGCATCCCGCTGGTGGTGGATAACACCGCGGCGCCGTATCTCCTGCGGCCCATCGGCTTCGGGACGGATATCGTCGTGTATTCGACGACGAAGTTCATCGGCGGCCACGGGACCTCCATCGGCGGCCTGATCGTGGACAGCGGGAAGTTCGACTGGACCAACGGGAAGTTCCCGTTGATCGCCGGGCCTGACCCAAGTTACCACGGCATCGATTTTGTCGAGGCCTTGAAGCCCCTGGGCAACATCGCCTACATCGTCAAGGCGCGCGTGACGCTCTTGCGCGACCTGGGGCCGGCGATGTCTCCGTTTAACGCGTTTTGCTTCCTCCAGGGGCTCGAGACCCTTCACCTGCGCATGCCGCGCCACTGCGAGAACGCGCTGGCCGTGGCCCAATACCTTGAGAAACATCCGAGCGTCTCGTGGGTCAATTATCCGGGGTTGGCATCGAGCCCTGAGAAGGCGCGCGTGAAGAAGTACCTGCCCAAAGGGGCCGGTGCCATCATCGGCTTCGGGATCAAGGGAGGCCTTGAGGCCGGGCGCAGGTTCATCGATGCACTCGAGCTCGTCTCGCACCTCGCCAATATCGGCGACGCCAAGACGCTGGCTATCCACCCGGCGACGACCACGCACTCCCAGCTCTCGCCCGAGGAACAGAAGGCGACGGGCGTGACGCCTGATTTTATCCGCCTGTCGGTCGGCATCGAGAACGTGGATGACATCATCGCGGACATCGACCAGGCCCTGAAGAAGGTATAAGGGGTCGTTGGCCCCGGCTCGTCGACATTCACCTTCCCGCGAGCCGGGGACGATTTATCCCGTGACGCGATAAAACGGGCGTCACGGGACCTTCGGCGGGATGGCACGTAAGGGTAAACTCGGAGGCAACGATGGGACGTGTTTATGACGATATCACGCAGACCGTGGGTAACACCCCCTTGGTCCGCATCAATAAGCTGACGGCAGGCCTGAAGGCGACGGTGTTGGCAAAGCTCGAGTTTTTCAATCCCCTGTCGAGCGTCAAGGACCGCATCGGCGTGGCCATGATCGAGGCGGCCGAGCGCGCCGGTCTCCTCAAGAAAGATTCCATCGTCATCGAGCCCACGAGCGGCAATACCGGCATCGCGCTGGCCTTTGTCTGCGCGGCAAAAGGGTACCGGCTCATCCTGACGATGCCGGACACGATGAGCGTGGAGCGCCGGCTGTTGTTGAAGGCCCTGGGGGCCGAGCTCATCCTGACGGACGGCACCAAAGGCATGCGCGGGGCGGTCGAGAAGGCCGAGGAGTTGACGGCCTCGTTACCCAATAGTTACATGCCTCAGCAGTTCAAGAACCCCGCCAACCCGGCGGTCCACCGCAAGACCACGGCCGAGGAGATATGGCGCGACACGGACGGCAGGGTCGACGTCTTTATCGCAGGCATCGGCACCGGCGGGACGATTACCGGCGTCGGCGAGGCGCTCAAGGAGCACAAGCCCTCGGTCAAGGTCATCGGCCTTGAGCCTAAGGATTCGCCGGTCCTCTCCGGCGGCAAGCCGGGGTCGCATAAGATCCAGGGGATAGGCGCCGGCTTCGTTCCCGAGGTCCTCAACCGCGACGTGATGGACGAGATCCTGCTGGTCGGTCACGACGACGCCGGCAAGACAGCGCGTCTCCTGGCCAGACAGGAGGGGATCCTGGCAGGCATCTCCAGCGGCGCGGCGATGTGGGCGGCGCTCGAAGTCGCCAAACGCAGAGAGTCGGAGGGCCAGACCATCGTGACGGTCTTGCCCAGCTGCGGCGAGCGCTACCTCTCGACGTGGCTCTTTCAGGAATAAAGGACCCGAGAAAGTGATTGCAAGGCCCTGCTGCTGAACGTACAATAATCCGAGGCGGGGAGCGCCTTTACATACGCAGGACAGACGCCGTTTACAGATGCCATTTGTGGCGGCATTTATCGGGGCGAGGGCCGGCCCTCCCGGAGCAAGACGGCTGTCCGGTTCGGGACGGTTGCTCCGGATCAAGACGGCTGTCCCGGATCAAAAGGGGAGTCATGTTCGGTAAAAAGGGGTTGGGTATCGTCGAAACGAAGTCCTTTGAGTTCGCCCAGAAGCCCCACGAGCTCGTCCTGGAGAGCGGCCGCAAGCTGGGGCCGATCACGCTCGCCTACGAGACCTACGGAGAGCTCGACAGCGAAAGGTCCAACGCCGTCCTCGCCTGCCACGCCATTTCGGGAGACGCCCATGCCGCGGGTCTTCATCCGGGCGACAAAGACCCGGGCTGGTGGGACAGCATGATCGGGCCGGGCAAGGCCTTTGACACGAACAAGTACTTTGTCATCTGCTCCAACGTGATCGGCGGCTGCAAGGGGAGCACGGGCCCATCTTTTGCGAACCCCAAGACCGGCAAGCCTTACGCGTTAGACTTTCCGATGATCACCATCGCCGACATGGTGCATGCCCAGCGGCATCTCATCGATCACCTGGGTATCGATCAGCTGCTGTGCGTGGCCGGCGGTTCGATGGGCGGGATGCAGGTGCTTCAGTGGGTGGCCTCGTACCCCGAGCGTGTCCGCGCGGCCATCCCCATCGCCACCGCCCTGAAGCATTCGCCTCAGCAGATCGCCTTTGATGAGGTCGGCCGGCAGGCGATCATGGCCGACCCCGACTGGCGCGAGGGCGGCTATTATGGGCACAGCCAGCCCGAGAAGGGACTGGCCGTGGCCCGGATGATCGGCCACATCACCTACATGAGCGACAAGTCGATGGAGGAGAAGTTCTCCCGCCGGCTGAGAGAGAAGAACTACAGTTTTAAATTCATCTCGGACTTCGAGGTCGAGGGATACCTGCGTTACCGCGGGGACAACTTCGTCAGGCGCTTTGACGCGAATTCTTACCTTTATATCACGAAGGCCATGGACTATTTTGACGTCTCGGGCGACAAGCTGATCGGGTCCGGTGAGACGGTCGGGGCGCGGTTTCTGGTGATCGCCTTCCATTCGGACTGGCTGTATCCGCTGTATCAGTCGCAGGAGATCGTGCGCCAGCTCAAAATGCGCCAGGTCGATGCCACCTACTGCGAGATCCAGTCCACCTACGGCCACGACGCCTTCCTCCTGGAGGTCGAGGAAGAGACGCATCTGATCAAGCACTTCCTGGATAAGACGTACCAAGGATATGACGTGAGGTCGCACGATGCCTGATACCGTCCGCCTGGACCATCGGATCATCTACGATATCGTCGAGCCGGGTTCCCGCGTCCTGGACCTGGGCTGCGGCAACGGGGACCTCATTTACCTTCTCGCGAAAGAGAAGGGCGCCCGGGTGCAGGGCATCGAGCTGAGCGAAGAGGCGATCTACCGGTGCGTCGAGAAAGGATTGAGCGTCTTTCACAGCGACATCGATTCGGGCTTGAGCGAGTATCCCGATCGGTCCTTTGACTACGTGATCCTCAACCAGAGCCTGCAGGAGGCGCGCCGCGCCGATTTTGTCCTGAGAGAGGCGCTGCGCGTCGGCAAGAAGGTCATCCTCGGCTTTCCCAACTTCGCCCACCTCTATGCCCGCCTGCAGCTTTTCTTTGCCGGCAAGACCCCGATCACCCCGTCCCTGCCCTACCGGTGGTACGACACCCCGAACCTGCACTTTCTGAGCGTGAGCGACTTCCGCGACTTCTGCCGGGAGAAGAAGATCAGGATCCTCACCGCGTACTTCCTGGGGACGAAAAGGAGGGTCCGCTTCTGGGCCAACCTCTTCGCCCTCAACGCCATCTTCGTCGTCAGTCCGTCGGCCTAAAAAGAACACCCCGGAGGCAAGATGCCCTACATCAACCTCAAGCTTGTCGGAAAACTGTCCCGCGAACAAAAAGAGAAGATCGCCAGAGAGTTCACGGATACGCTGGAGCGGGTCGCCCGGAAGCCCAAAGACGCGACGTACCTCGTCATCGATGAGGTCGACGGTGCCGACTGGGCGCAGGGCGAGCGTTTCTTTGGCTAAAGGCACTCTCTAAAAACTCTTCAAAGGACCTGCGCCGCGTTGTAGAATAGGGACGTCGTCGTAGAATAGGGGTGTCGTTGTTGAATAGGGACGTCGGCGCGAGCCGGATCCTTCATGGAGGTCCTTGGTGGCGTCTTCCCGCCTGAGAGAACTTTTGCGATTGGGCCAGAGCCCCTGGTATGACAATATCGACCGCCGCCTGATCGCCGACGGAACGCTAAAGGCCTTTTTTGACCGGGGCATCGTCGGCGTCACGTCCAACCCCACCATCTTCGAGAAGGCCGTCAACGGCTCCCCTGTCTATGACGAGAAGATCAAGAGGCTCAAGGCGGCCGGCGCGGACCTGGAGGAGATCTGCGATACCCTGACCGCCGATGACGTGCGCGACGCCGCAGACCTCCTCAAGAGGGTCCATGAGGAGACGCGGGGGAGCGATGGCTGGGTGAGCATCGAGGTCTTGCCCGCCTACGCGCACGACCCCGAAAAGACGCTCGCCTACGCGCGTCACATCTTTAAGAAGGTCGGCCGGCCCAACGTGATGGTGAAGGTGCCCGGGACGGCCGAGAGCCCGCAGGCCGTCGCGGCGCTGATCGCCGAAGGGATCCCGGTGAACGTGACCCTGCTCTTTTCCAGGGAACACTACCTGCGGGCGGCCCGGGCTTATTGGCAGGGCTTAGAGGAGCGCCTGCGCACGGGCCAGGACCTCGGCGCCGTCGCCTCCGTGGCCAGCGTCTTTGTCAGCCGCATCGACACGAAGGTGGATTATCTCCTGGAAAGTTTCTCGGTGCGCCAGGCGGTCGTGGAGAAGAGGGTGGCGATCGATGCCCTCAAAGGCCGCATCGCCGTCGCGAACGTCAAGATGATCTACCAGGCCTTCAAGGACATGTTCAGCGCGGCCAAGTTCGGCGTCCTGGAGATGCACGGGGCGCGGCCGCAGCGGCCGCTGTGGGCCTCGACGAGCACCAAGAACCCCGTCTACAGCGATTGTCTGTATGTGGATAACCTGATCGGTCCGACGACCGTGAATACCATGCCCCACGCGACGGTCCTCGCGTTTGAGGACCACGGGCAGGCGGTCCTGACCCTCGAGGCCGGGCTGGAGGAAGCCCACCGGCAACTGGCGGCCCTGCCGGAATTGACGATCGAGCTCGACAAGATCTGCGAGGACGCCCAAAGAGACGGGGTCCAGGCCTTCGCGAAGTCCTGGGACGCCCTGATGCGGGCCATCGAGGCCAAGGCCCGGTGAGGCCAAGGCCCGGTGAGGGGCCTTGTCGACGCCGGCCCCCTTTGCTATAATAAGGCACCCTGAATCTGATAATCCCTCCTAACGGGCGTTTGGAAACAGGGTTTCGCCTGTCAGAAAGATTCCTCGCCCTGACAAAAAGACGTCAGGGCTCGGAATCTAAATTTTGTAGTACAAAATTTGGAGAGGTGGCTGAGTGGTTGGAATCAAAGCAAAGATTGCAAATGCAAGACTGGGGGGACTAAGATGTATGGCGTTGCATGGTAATCCTGGCACGCCTGAAGGAAGAAGCAAGGGGGGTAAGACTTCAGTTAGGTTCTTCCAGCAAAATCCTGCCTTGGCAAAGAAGCTCGGTTTTATTTTACGAAAAAATATTACATGTCCAGAAAAGAGCGCCGAATTAGCAGAGATAGTAGGCATCATATTAGGCGATGGCAGTTTGCCGGGAAAACATCAGCTTATAATATCTTTTAACAGTAAGACTGATGAAGAGTACGCGCGATATTTACGAAGCACTTTACAAAAATTATTTATGGTTGACTCCCATGTTCACTACCGCAACAACAATAATGGTGCTGAGATAATAGTGAGCAGTTCTAGCTTGGTCGAGTTTTTGGAAAAGCTCGGTCTTGAAAAAGGAAATAAAGTTAAGAATCAAGCGGCGGTTCCCGGATGGATAAATGAAAAATTGGGGTATCGATTAGCGTGTTTGCGCGGCTTGATGGATACAGACGGAGGGTTATATCTTCATCGATACAATTCCGGCGGAAGAGTTTACAAATATATGAAATTGTGCTTCACTAATTGTTCAAAGCCGTTATTAAATTTTGTTTTTGACGTATTAAAGAGCTTGAATTTTAAGGTTTATCTTAATAATGTTCACGTATCTGTTTATGCCGCTTCAGAGGTAAAAAGATATTTTACTGAAGTAGGATCGCATAACCAGAAACATCTTTTTAGATTTAGAAATCATTTTGATAATTAATATCGGAGAGGTGCCGGAGATGGTTTATCGGAGCTGCCTGCTAAGCAGTTGGCCTGGGTAACCGGGCCCTCGGGTTCAAATCCCGACCTCTCCGCTGATTTGTTTTTCCATATCATAACTTAATCATTGACATAGAGTTATAAAACTGCTACAATTTCCAATGTGGGCTTGTGCCCATGTTGTGCCCATAAATCGGGCGAAGAAGTGAGGAAGTTGTGGCCGATATTTTTTTATTTTTGAGGCAATCTTCTTAATTGAAGATTGCCTTTTTGTTAAAAAGGAGGCGGAATGTTAACAATCACAAGCCTAAAGCATAAGATATGGATTGCTTTAATCTGTAGCGGATTGGTATTTTGTGCGGCCTTTTTGGTTTCTTTTATTTCTCCAAGCGGAGATTCGATGGGGAAGATAAAACGCGTTGAGGCGAGAATTGAACAATTGTTCAAAAATGCAGAAGAATATCCTAAGCCTATTTCGTTCACAAATAAAGAGACAGGCCAGGAAGAAGAATTCTTTATCATTGATCCTTCTTGGGACAGCTTGGAGAAAGAAGTTGCAGTGTTGACCTATCCGAATCAAAGGATAGCTCTTGCTAAAGCGCTCTTGAAATTTGGTAAAGACGTTAACCCCGTTCCTTCAAGAGATTTGTTGTGGCGAAACTTGTGGAATGACAGATTCGAAGTCAGTTCAGAACAATGGAACATCCAATCGGGATTCATGCGGTTGATGAAAAGCATTTATATTGGTATTGGGGCTTTTATCGCAAGCTTTGTAATTGTTCTTCTGGTTTTAATGTTGATGCCTTTTATCTGG
>Ga0315545_1003272_pt1 | contig 13980 bp, 12 predicted proteins | sample SalMarSW160210MG_FD_203096 | JGI IMG/M metagenome (GOLD analysis project Ga0315545, IMG submission 203096) | Salt marsh sediment microbial communities from the Plum Island Ecosystem LTER, Massachusetts, United States - Salt Marsh Sediment SW1602-10 ... | reverse complement strand
TTCCTGATGGAAGTAAATATGTAGGTGAGTTTAGGAATGGTGAGTTTATTGGAAGGTAGAGATATGAAATATGATAATTATCAACTAATCTATCCGGACATATGGAACCAATAGAGTATTTATTGTATTCTTTGAGGGTTAAAGCGAACTTAATTAATAGATGATTATGAATGAGCAAAGAACTTTTTCCTTCCCTGGTGGAGCCAAATATGTAGGTGGATTCAAGGATGGTAAGTGTAATGGACGAGGGACTATGATTTATCCTGATGGAAGTAAATATGTAGGTGAGTTTAAGGATAATAAGTATGATGGACGAGGGACTTATACCTATCCTGATGGAAGCAAATATGTGGGTGAGTTTAAGAATGATAAGTGTAATGGACGAGGGACTTCTACCTATCCTAATGGAAGTAAATATGTAGGTGAATTCAAGGATGGTAATAAACATGGACAAGGGACTTTTACCACACCTGATGGAGGTAAATATGTAGGTGAGTTTAAGAATGATAAGTTTATTGGAAGTTAAAGAGATGAAAGATTAGAATTCGGCATAATAGTCATAAATATTCCTACACTCTAATGAGTGTAAATACCACCCTATAGCCTATCCTACAATATCCAATCCCATTCAAATTATTATAGGGCCACCCTCGCCTTAGGTATCCCTCTATTAATAACAGCCCCACTATCATAATCCCCTAAACCAACAGTAAAATATACTAATAAACCAATCCAATCATTGGACAGGATAGGTCTATCTAAAACCAAACATAAACCAATCCACAGAAAGGAGGTGAAACTATTATGGCATATTCACCATCACTACCACGCAAATATAGTTCAACATTAAGACGAATTGCCTGGGCTCGCAACGAACCCATGACAAGAACCATACAAATAGTTATTGAAGAATATTCAAAATCGATAAAAAAAGAACAGATATGCAAGTTATGTAGAGATAAAAGTAAATGTAATGAGTGTATTTTTAATGGAAAGAAAGTGGATAGCAGTAAGTAAGGTATTATAATTTTTACCCCGCCAAAATCCCACCTTTGATAACGCCGGCAGACCAATAATCAAAACCATAAGAATGACACGCGTGTCTCTAATCAATAGTCTCACCTAAGACTGAATACAAACAATCTAACAGGGGAGTAGGTAATCAAACCTATTCCCCTTTTGCATTTTAGAGAGGAGACACATAATGAATACGCAACAACTGAACAGTCTTTATGAAGAAAGAATAAATAGTCTGGCACCATATATCAGATACAAGTCAGATGGAAATGAAGACCTGATGCAAGAAGGAACTATAGGGATATATCATGTATTAAGAAATCACCCACATGCGAATAATAGTTTTTTGAAACGACAGGCAAAGTGGAGGATGGCAGATTTCTTAAAAAGAGGCCGCAGTGTTGATAATGGGTTTTATAAACGGAAACACTTACAGATAATTCATTACAATCAACTTTCCTTTGATGATGGAATTTTATCAACCACCTTTGATAATAACAGATTACCCGTAGATGAGGTAGTCATTAACAAAATATGCCTGGACAATCTCATAGGTTCACTGACAACAATCGAGAAGGACTTTATCGAAGGCAAATTGAAGGGTTGGAATAATAGTAAAATACATACAATATTATACATACCATTTACAAAGATGAAAGAAATCAAAAGAGAAATACGGTTCAAGATTCAAGTGGCATTTGCAGACTAATTGCCGAATAGTGGTATCGATGTAAAACATGTTTTAAGTTGATACTGCCACTACCAAATATATTGATAGATGCCAGCACCGGGCATGATGTGCGAAAAACTCTATCAAACGATCATGGAGTGGAATACAGGGCATTCTCTATGTATCGAAATAAGAGTGTAATTCCTTTGTATTGTTCTCAAACAAGAATAATCATTCAATTATGGGAAAAGGTTAGAGATCTTATTTCTACAGTTATTCTTGTTTTCGCCCAATTGAGTAAAAACAAATGAAAGACAAGGAGGTGAAATAGATATGATATTTTTTGATGATGACTTTGATTTTGAAGAGGCATTTTATATTGGATGTATAGGAGGTTTCATTGAACAAAGTAATGAAGAAGAAGAAAGGAGTATTAAGACACTTATAGAAGAAGATGACATAGATGATAGAGAGGATTTAGATACATAGTATTAGATACTATATTATACCATTACGACCCTGTCTTTCTGGATAGTGAGATGGGGTTTTTTATTTAAGAAAGGGGGAAGCATGGATGCAATAGGATATATTCGAGTATCAACGGAAGACCAAGTAAAGGAAGGGGTGTCTTTAGATAACCAAAGGGAAAAGATTAAAACCTATTGTCAATTAAAAGACTTTACCCTTGTTAATATTATCGAGGATGCCGGTATAAGTGCAAAGAACCTCAAAAGACCAGGTATCCAAAAGGTGTTGGAATTAACACGAAAGAAGAAGGTAAATGCAGTAGTAGTTTATAAACTTGATAGAATATTTCGTTCAACCGTAGATGCCTTAGAAACAACCAAACTATTTGACAGACATGGAATATCTTTTCATTCAATTCAAGAAACATTGGACACTAAGTCTGCAATGGGAAGGTTTTTCTTTACCTTGACCGCCGCACTCGGGGAGATGGAAAGAAAAATTATAGGAGAAAGAACAAAGGTTGCATTATCCCATAAACGGTCGAGAAATGAAAAAACAGGGGGAGACATACCTTACGGATTTAATTTGACATCAGATGGTCATTTGATTAAAAATGAGACTGAACAGAGAGTAATCACTATAATCCATAGATTTAAGGATAAAGGACATACTTTAAGAAAGATATGTGAAGAACTTGAACACGAAGGGCATAAAACTAAAAGAGGGAAGACTAATTGGCACCCGGAAACAGTGCGCACAATCTTAAAAAGGACAATGTAAGGTAATAAAAGAAACGGGATTTTCGGACATCGGTCGAAGTATGGCAGGAAAATTTAACGTTTTGATACTATTATGCCGAAAAGATTAAGAAATTACTAAAACCTTAAACAAAGGAGGATTTAGAAATGGCAGACAAAAAGAAAGATGAAAGAGAGTTATTGACTGAAGACATTTTAATAAAACTTATCGAAAAACAAGAAAAGGCAACTGATATAGTAAAGAAATACAGGACATCCCAAACTGGTCTAATCAAGAAAATTTATGCGTTAAGTTTGAAAGATGGAAAGGTGTATAATGTTCCTGACCTCTTGGGATCCGAGAACATCAAGGCGAGTAGTAGAGGATTATACATCCCCATGAATAAGTTGAAAGAAACAAATGAGGGTGATGAATACGGAGTAGAGTTTGATGAAAACACAATCATTCTCAAAAAAGTGGCATAAATCTTTTTCGACTGGAATGATCGATTAGACGCACCATTTGTAATTATGCGGATGGTGCGTTTTTATTTCTATCATTATCGAATATCTATAATGGGAGGTGGTGATTAATAACGATGGAGGTTAAACTATACAAAAGACCGGATAGTCCTTATTATTGGATGATGTGGAATTATATGGGAAAACTACATAGACAATCCACTAAAATTAGTAAAAAAAGAGATGCACAAAAGATGGCACGAGCCAAAGAGTTAATGATAATAAATGGTTTCACAGGATATGAAAACACAACAATAACTTTTGAAAATTTAGTAGAATGGTTTCTTAATGATATGGAAGTCAATCAAAGAAAATCTATACGTCGAGCTAAAAATAGTATTGATAATCTATCTCAATCCTTTGCAGGTAAAAGAGCCGCAGATATTAAAGAAGATGATATAGAAGAATATATCAAAAAGAGATTAACAGAGGGAAGAAAGAATGCCACTATAAACAGAGAATTATCCGCATTAAGGCGGATGTTTCATATTGCTGTTGGAAAAAAGAAGATAGTTCAAATACCAAACATTAAACTGTTAGAAGAGGATAATGTTAGAAGTGATTTTTTAGAACATGATGAATTCTTGAAATTATTCGATAATATTATCTTTTACCTAAAACCTGTATTAGTATTTGCATATAAAAGTGGTTGGAGGAAAGAGACTATTTTGTCGTTAAAATGGTCAGATGTGGATATAGAGAATAGAAGAGTTTTGTTGCCTGGAAGTAGAACCAAAAACAAGAAAGGTGTAGTCTTTATCATAAAAGACCATTTTATATATTTTTTTATGAAAAATGGTTGGGATAATTATCAATATGGACATATCAAATCAGATTATGTTTTTCTTAATCATAATGGAACTGACCGTATTTATGATTTCCGCAAGAGATGGCGTGATGCATTCAAACGTGCAGAATTACAATATAAGACATTTCACGCACTACGAAGATCGTTTGCGAGAAATGCTATACGGTCAAATGTTAGTCAAAAGGTAGTTATGGAGATGGGCGGTTGGAAAACTTCTGAGGTATTCAATAGATATGATATAACAAGTGAAAAGGATTATATAGAGGCACAAGATAAATTAGAGAAATATCTTGAAACACAGATACCTGATAAAAAAGAAGATACTTCAAGAATGAAAGGACATTATGGCCCCGATATGGTTAAATTCTGGAAAGACGATGAAAATGATAAAAGAGAAGGATATAATATTGAAACATATACGAAAGAGGCAGAAGAGGCAGGATATGAAGTATTTTATAAAATAAATGGTAAGTCATACGATAGTAGTGAAAAAGAAAAGTAAGGTAGTAATATCTAATACACTGGTAAAAAAGTTAATAATTTCGTGAAAAAATTGTGAAAATATGATTTCAAAAATCAGTCAAATAGTAATTTATGGTTCAGTTAAGTCATTGTTATTCTTGAGAAAGTTTTTTTAGAAAATTTAGTTTTTTGACTTCTAATCCGCAGGCCGGGGGTCCGAATCCCTCCAGGCGCACCATATCCAGTAAGGATTTAGCCATTTTGGTTAAATCCTTTTTTTATCTTGATTTATGCTTTGCCCCTCACTTTGTCCCTCATCAATGGATATAAAAAAATAAAAAATTTGAACTTCCTTTCAATTCTTGACAGAATTCTATTTTACATAAACTTGAATACGTAAACCTCATTTCTCTTATTGAGGAGTAGGGCTTTATTGTCCGAAGAGCAATAACTTCTCATATTAAATAGGATTCCTGCCCTTATGAGCTGTAACCTTTGTAAGTTTTTGACTGAAAATACAATTACTTACATCATATTTATTATCTTTAAAAAGTGGGTATCGACTATACCCATTTCATACCCCCTAAAATCCCCCTTGATTTTTTTAAGAAAAGGAATAATGTTTATTATCAAATCCAATTAACATATGCATGTTCAGTACGAATAGAGATGAACTTTTTCCAAATCACGCCACGGACCTGATCGAGCAGCTTCATATCACAAACTCTGTTTCAGCATTTTACAATTTCAATATTACGATCACTATCAGGCAACACATTTCAATTATTGAGTGATTTTAGTATAGATTCTTTTTTACAGTAATATAACACTGCATATAGGTAGTATAATATAAGCTTAACCAGTCGAAGTTAGATTTCAATCGAGAAAGAGTATGCGGATAGTTGATTTCAGCATTCAGAACTTTCGCAGCATCAGGCAACTGTCATGTAACATAGGAAAGATGACTGTTTTCCTTGGACCTAACAACCATGGAAAATCCAATGTCATTGCTGCGCTTGAGTTCTTGTTGACCCCAGGCATGAAGATTACTCCTGATGACTTCTTCTCGGGACGGACTGAGGATGAGAATAGACTGGAAGTGAAAGCGGACTTTGCAGACCTGACGGAACAGGAGAAAACAACATTCAAGAAATATGTTCGCGCTGACAAAACTATTCGAATCCAGCGATGGGCCATGATAGGCGAAGCTGAGAAGATCGATACTGAATACAGAGGATATCTCCAACAGCCAACCTTGTGGTGGCTTCAAGAAGCGGCATTCGATCGTCTCCGCAATCGCCAAACCGTTGAAGAAGCCGCTAGAGAAGTTCCGGAGCTGACCACCCTTCTGGAAGGTGGAGGTCGCATCACAAAAGAACGCGTTGAAGAATTTCAGACTGAATATGTCATCGCACATCGAGAGGAGCTCCAATTCGTTGAGGTGCTTGAGGAAAGCCCTCTTCTCGGCGTAAAGAACATTGCGGGCGGGACCCTGCCAGACTTCTATCTAATCCCCGCAGTGCGTGATCTCGGTGACGAAACCAAGACCACAGGTACAGCAACGTTCGGTCGCCTCCTCCAGCGAGCTGTCTCAGAGATGACCGCTCGGGACCCTAGGTTTATCGAACTACAAGAGGGTCTTTCAGTTCTCGTGGATGAGCTTAACCAGCGATCGGTTGATCCAGATGTAGAGCCCGCCTCAGCGCTTGTCAGACTCGAGCGACGCATAAAGGCTGAGCTTGAATCTTGGGGTGTTGATGTCAACATTCGCGTTACACCGCCTGAGGTTCGCAAAGTCCTGGAGCTCGGCACGGAGCTATGGATTGACGATGGACATAGCACCGTAGCAGAACGAAAAGGTCACGGCCTTCAAAGAGCCGTAATTTTCTCCCTTATCAAAGCGTGGTCCTCGGTGCTTCGCTCATCACACGCAGAAGATGCTCCTCGGGCACGAGCTGCATCCGAATCGCTCGTATTCGCATACGAGGAGCCAGAGCTGTTCCTTCACCCTCACGCACAACGCGATCTCGCAGACGCCCTGAAGACGATTGCGGAAACGCCAGAGCACCAAGTCTTAGTGTGTACTCATTCGACCCATTTCGTCGACCTTGAGAATTATCGAGCGATAGTGATCGTTCATCGGCCTTCCCCTCAAACAGGTACGAAAATTAGACAATGCTCCACCGATCTATTTGCAGGTGAGGAGAATCGCGAAAGGAAGCACCGTTTTCAAATGGCTTCGTGGATTAACCCAGATCGTGGCGAACTGTTTTTCGCACGAAAGGTCGTTTTAGTTGAAGGGGAAACAGAAAAGATTGTACTGCCTTTCTTGGCAAAGCGTCTCGACTGCTACGATCGAACCATGTCGGTGATCGATTGCGGCAGTAAGCATAATCTACCACTATACATTGATATACTAAATGCGTTTTCAATAGGGTATGTGGTGGTGCACGATGAGGATCCTGTTCCTGATCCGATACCACCTGAATGGACTCCTGAGAAAACCCACGAAAAGCAGCGGACGTTCGCACTCAACAAGGAGTTACGTAATCGCGTTCCTGTTGAGCTTGGACAGATTGAAGTTGTGACGCCAGATTTCGAGCGGTTTTCGGGTATCCCAAAGTCGCAGGGTGAAAAGAAAGGAAAACCGCTTGCGGCACTAGACCACTTCAACGGGCTTGATACTGCTGATATTCCTCCTGCTGTTGTGGATCTGGTGACACGGGTGTTCACTGGGCCTACCGGTTCCCAGGAACAAAACCGGTAGGGACTGGCTAACAATGGCATCCAGCTGACAGCGTTAGACGCCGCCGCTGATGCCGGGCGCTGGAAATAAAGACATAAATGAGTAAAGAAGGAAGTCACCGTAAATCAATCCCGAAGAGTGTGCGTTTTGAAGTTCTCAAACGTGATTCTTTCAAATGCCAATACTGCGGAGCCTCTGCCCCTGACGTTCTTCTACAAATAGACCACATTGAGCCTGTTAGTAAAGGCGGAGATAGCGATATTACTAACCTCGTCACCGCATGTGCCGCCTGCAACGCAGGTAAACGTGACAGGAGATTGGACGACGACAGTGCTTTGGCCAAACAGCGCGCACAACTTGAAGAACTCCAGGAGAGACGCGAACAACTTGAAATGTTAATGGCATGGAAGAAAGGGCTTAAGGATCTCAAAGAAGATACTCTAGGTGAGGTCTGTTCCTATTGGCATGACCTAGCTCCTGGTTATGTTGTCAACGATAACGGCAAACGTAATCTCAGTAAGTGGCTCCGTAATTTCACTCTAGAAGAAGTTATCCATGCCATGGATATTGCCGCAGAACAGTATCTTAATTTTGAAGAGGATTGTACAGTATCTGCAGAATCCTGGGAGAAAGCTTTTTCGAAAATCCCCGGTATTTGTCGAGTTGAACGTCAAAGCAAAGAAGATCCAGAAATCAAAGATCTTTACTATATCAGAGGCATCGCGAGAAATACCTGTCGCTACTACTTTGATAATGCAAAGGCTCTAGAACTCTTGAAGATAGCCCGTAGTTGGGATGTACCAATGTCGGAGCTTCGTGACATAGCGTCGCGAGCGAAATCATGGACAAAGTTCAGGAACCAAATTCACGAGGCTATTGAATATCAGCAGCAGGAAGAAGAATCATTAGAAGATAATCGAATTAAGTTAAGTTCAACATTTCGCTCCAGTGGACCGCGTGGACCATGCGGCCAATGACCTTGCCGTTGGGTGCATATTTGATGATATGATGAAACGTCGTGGACTTAAAATGATTGAAGTTTATCCCGAAGTCGAAGATGAGTTTGCGTCTGCTCTAAACAACGATCTCGACCCTCATAAACTCACTGTAGGGAGTACCCATAAAGTCTGGTGGAAATGCAATAAAGGACCAGATCATGTCTGGCAGGCAAGTCCCAACCAGCGAACTTCCGGAGGGAAGCTGATAGGATGTCCTGTATGTGCAGGAAAGAAAGTTGTGGCGAGCACATCATTAGCCACAACACACCGGGAGCTGTTGAATGAATGGGATTGGGGTCGAAATGATAAGGTAATACCTCATAATGTTACTGCCGGAAGTAACCTTATTGTTTGGTGGTGTTGCTCTGGGGGCCCAAATCATGTGTGGCAAGCATCTATCAAGAGTCGAACAAAGAAAAACAACAAGTGCCCCGTTTGTCAGTCACTTGCTTTTAAGTATCCAAAGTATGCCGCAGAGATCCACCCGACAAGAAATGGAAACCTTGATCCCTACCTTTTGCCTTTTTCTAGCCATCGTAGTTTATGGTGGAAATGCCCTAAAGGACCGGACCATATCTGGAAGGCGAGCCCAAACAGTAGAACATCAAATCGGTCAGGTTGTCCTATATGTGCTGGATACAAAGTTGTCAAGAGTAACTCTTTAGCCGTCACACATCCAAAAATATCAGCTCAATGGCACTATGAAAAGAATACCGGCGTGGAGCCGACAGATGTACATGCGGGGAGCCACCGCTATGTTTGGTGAAAGTGTGAGGAAGCACCAGATCATATCTGGAAGGCTCAGATAAAAAGCCGAACGGCTAACAATTTGGGCTGTCCATTTTGCAGTGGAAGAAAAATCACCAGTAGCAATTCTCTTGCTAGCAAAGAACCTCGGATTACAGAACTTTGGCACCCTATAAAAAACCTTCCTCTAAAGACCACTGAAGTCACACCCTATTCAAATCAACTTGTATGGTGGAAATGTCCTAAGGGAGATGATCACGAATGGCAGGCTACAGTTGCTAATGTTGTTAATGGATCCACATGCCCAGTCTGTATGGGAAGAAAAATCACAACTACAAACAACCTGTTTGCACTACACCCCGAACTCAAGAAAGAATGGGATTTTGAGAAGAACACAGAGATTGACCCGTGGAAAACATCACCGGGAAGTAAACAAAAAGTCTGGTGGGTCTGCAAACGCGACATAGAGCATCGTTGGTATGCTACCATAAAAGATCGAACCGATAAGGGTAGTGGGTGCCCATATTGTGCTGAGCGTTTGAATCTCAGTGAGCTTCAGATGCTTGATATTATCAAACAGATTTTCCCGACAGAGGAAGTAATCTACCGGGCCAAACCGGATTGGCTTCAACGTTTGGAACTCGACGTTTACCTGCCTGCGTTGTGCCTGGCATTCGAATATCAGGGGCAACAACACTTTAGACCTGTTGAAATATTCGGTGGAGCCGAGGCTTACATGAAGCAAGTTGAAAGAGATCGGCTGAAAAAGGAACTCTGTGCTCAAAGAAATATAGTCTTGATTGAAGTTTACTATGATGAACCTCTGTCAATGGAGATCATCTTGAGCAAGATCGATGATGTCGGCCTTCCCCGTCCGTTTTTTGCAGAGTTGGGCACTCAACCAAGCGCTCAAGCGGATGTAGATATAACGCGCCGCTTAGCTTAGCGTTTCTGCCATTATTGGAAAGAATCGAAAAGTCAAAAACTTATGACTTGTGTTTGTAAGCTTGAAAAAAGTTTAGTAAAATAAAAGAATTGACTATGGCACGAAAGCTATACCTTGAGCATAATATAACCAGGCACAACATATAGGAGTTTAGCGAAACTACTGTTTCCCATCTTCGAATTATAGATGATTAATTTTTCCGCAATTCGTCAATTCCTGGCAAGAGCTCAGACCGTATAGTTCAGTTAGAAACTAACGTATCCCCCAAATACTGGACACGTTATATCAGGAATAATCATGAAGACCTGGTCTTTTGTTAGATCTGTCACTTACAATCTTGATTATTAGGAGAATTAGCAACTAGATAAAGCTTACCTGCCCTGCCTTCTGCCCCCTGGGAAAACTCCAATTCCGTCTGCAGAAGCATATTAATTATCTGTTCTGGTGTGTAACGTTTCCAACTCATAGCCACCCCCCAAATTCCTCCAGATTATAATTCTAAACTAACATAAAATCTGGACCGATTTTCGGTGGGCAGGTCGTTCCTCATTTCAAATACAAAGCTACTCTAAATACTACCCTTGTATTTAGTTTCATTTGAGACTGTCGAAAAACCTCAAAATATGCTGTTTTGAGGTTTTAGGGGACTCATAAGTACTTGATTAATCGGTTTAAACCACTATCTCTGGTAGTGGTACAATAAAAAGGTTTTACCGTTGGAGTAATTAGATAAGATGTACCTCCCTGAAAGGTGCCCCTAAAGCAGGGAGGTACACAATGAATAAACGCTTTAAGAAACTATCACATACGATATATGAATGTAAATACCACATTGTAATTTGTCCAAAATATCGATTCAGAATATTTAAAGATGATATAGCTGAATATGCTAAACAACAGGCAATTATCCTGTGCCACCAGAAGGAATTAGTGGAAGTACTGGAATTGAATGTACAGCTTGATCATATTCATCTGGTGATGTCCATCCCACCGAAGTATGCTCTATCTTCTGTGATGGGATTTCTGAAAGGGAAGCTGTCCCTAAGGTTGTTTCAAAGATATGAGAAGTTAGGAAAGAGGTATTGGGGCCGGCACCTATGGGCCAGAGGATATTGTGTAAGTACGGTAGGTCTGAATGAGCAACAGATTGGAGACTATGTGAAATGGCAAGAAAAGAAGGAAAAAGAGATCGAACAAAAGCAACTAAACATATTCAAATAGCAGATTCAAACGAGGGGTACCTTTCAGGACTAAAATAATCAAGCCACCGCCTCTGGCGGTGGTAATTTGACTTTACAGGAAGTATAAATAGCAAAAATGCCACATTTGGACTTTTTCGACAGTTTCTTTAGGAAGTCACAGTTCTTAAATAAAAAAAAGCAGAACTAAGAATTCTCATCTCTAATCCCTCTTATATTTTAAGAAGTTACGCTAGATTAGCCAAATATCAATTATGGGAAATATTCATTCCAGATTTTTTTTGCGAACTGGGAGTTCCGGTTCATTTCTATTTTGATACGAAAATATTATAAATTTCAATAAGTTATCATATGGTATGTTTATTGCTTTTTATTAATAATAAAAAGGTAAACGTCTGGTCTCGAGCACATATTTCAGTGAATAAGATAGCTATCGAAGCCAATAACTTTTTTGGATTGTATTATCGGCAAAGAGTGGAAAAAATCCCGTCAGGTAAAAGAAGAAAGAGGTATTACCCATGTTTTCGAAGATGTTTTCTGTAAAACCGAAAACGGCACACCCCGAAATTTGGCACGCTCAGGTCCCAGAACCGTGGGAGAAATGGGCAAAAGCGGCAATCATTCTTACTGCCGGCTTTTTACTCCTGGCCGCATCGTGGACAGGTATCATCCTAAAAACCTATCGAATCGTCCCCAACATTCCACTTGGGATTGTCTGGTTTTGGTCATTGGTCCTTTACGGAAGCATTCACTACGGAGCCATTGTCTGGAGGATATGTCTTTGGCTGAGTTACCGCCCCATGCCTCCGATTGATGAAGCCGAATTACCAATGGTTTCCGTAATCATACCAGCCTACAACGAAGGTGCTCTTGTACGCAAGTCCATCGACTCCGTGACCCATAGCGATTATCCGCATCACAAACTCCAGGTCATAGCGGTGGACGATGGAAGTTCAGACGATACTTGGGAATACATCTGTGCGGCGGCGTCCGACGCCCCTGTGAAAGTGCTCACCCTGCGCCAGCCGGTCAACAAGGGGAAACGCCATGCATTGTATGAAGGTTTCCAAAAAGCAACAGGTGAAGTCTGGGTGACGGTTGATTCCGACAGCATTTTGGAACCAGACGCTTTGCGCAATGGGATGGGGCCTCTTGTCCGGGATAAAAGGATCGGATTGGTAGCTGGCAATGTAAGAGTTCTTAACAGGAACGACAGCATAATCACCCGTTTCCTTAAAGTCTCTTTTATCCTCTCTTTTACCTTCTCCCGAGCTTATCAGACCAAGATTCGAGGCCTCTTGACGACGCCTGGCGCCCTTTCCATATACCGGGCCTCTGCGGTGAAGCCCGTTTTGGGAAAATGGATTAACCAAACTTTCCTGGGGGTCCCTTGCCTTACGGGAGAGGACCGGTCTATGACCAATTTCATCTGTGCCCAGGGTTATCATTCCTTCTTTCAGTCCACTGCCGTGGTCTGGGCTAAGATGCCTTCAACCTACAGCGGGATGGTGAAAATGTTTTTGCGCTGGGCTCGAAGCAACATTCGGGAGACCCTGGTACTCCTGTCCTACATTTTTAAACCCTTCCGGAAAGATTACCTCTGGGGCTTTCGGATCAACTCTGTCTTGATCGCCTCCACTTTGATTATCCCCTATTTCTTTATCATCCACAGCTACTACCTGCTTTTGACGAATTTCTCTTGGCTCTTCCGATATATGGCCATGGTTTCCATTATGAGCATTCCGATGGCGGCCATCTACTTCCGCAACGAGCGGGATTCCGACTTTGCCTGGATCGTGGCCTATGAGTTTTTCTGGATCTTTTCTTGCCAATGGATTATGCCGTACGCCCTCTTAACTTGCCGGCGTCAAGGGGTATGGATAACCAGGGGGAAACCCAAAAAGTCCGACCTGCCAAACCCATTTTATGTCTTCAAACCTAAAGATTACCCGCCTGTACCGTCGGTTTAACGTTCCAAGCCCGTTTTCCTAAGGGCTCAAAATGCGCAGGGGTCGGACTGGTAAAGCTCTGAAAGCACTGAAAATTGGGGAGTTGAATTGTTGAACCTCAGTCAGGTGTGAACAAAAGGAGAACTCATTTAGTTGATCTGCTCCCACACATTGTATCTGTACAATTATTAAGTTTGAGTTTGGCTATCTTGCATGCTAGCAGTGTTTGAACAAAGAAATACCGCTCTTTTCACTTCATCAGGATGGAAGATTTCAAGATGAAATAGCGCGTTGGGAAGCAATGATCGATATCCAATATTTGTACCGCAATTAAATGAATAACTATCAGCAAGAGCCCTTCCAAAATCGTGATGCGTTTCCAATTTGGTCAATGAATGATTTGAGTTAGAGATTATGCCAAATGATAGTCAGCCACCACATCTTGTGGTTTACATAAGCTAGGCTTCGGCATTGACTTCTGCTATAATTGCTGACAATTTGAAGTCCGAAAAACTTTTGTTTACCAAAAGAAACCTTGAATATTTTTGAATTTTGCACGACTATCAATTATGGCACGTAGTATGAAATTTCCGACTGTGTAGACCTATCGCAATATATTGTTTTTTTAATAATAATGAGGGTGGTCACTGGAACTCTCTCTACCCAGGCCCAACGATCCACCAAGTGCATGTCCCCTCTACCAAGGGAGTA
>Ga0315545_1003271_pt1 | contig 13982 bp, 11 predicted proteins | sample SalMarSW160210MG_FD_203096 | JGI IMG/M metagenome (GOLD analysis project Ga0315545, IMG submission 203096) | Salt marsh sediment microbial communities from the Plum Island Ecosystem LTER, Massachusetts, United States - Salt Marsh Sediment SW1602-10 ... | reverse complement strand
GCCCGTTGCATACCTTCCAGTTTGTGGAAGGGGAATACATGAAAGCCGATGAATATGATATTTTCCTTGATGACCCTACCGATTTTACTATCAGGTACTACCTTCCTCGAATCCTGGGGATTATGTCACCATTGTCCACAACCCCGCCCATAAAGTCTTTTTTGAGTGGATATTTTGGACTGTCACCAAGTGCCGCTTTCGCCACCGGGGCGGTTGTAAAGGCTTTCGAGTCTTTTTACAAAGCGGGCCTTACCATACAGAAGCATATATCCGATCTTTCATCGTTTCACAAAGATATGAAAGCCCTGGGTTTTCCATTATCATTTGGAGGAGGTGCGCTAGCCCCGTTTGACCTGCTCTCTGACATGCTGAGGGGAATGCGGGGACTAATGCTGGATATGTACCGACAGCCAGAAAAGGTCCTGGCAGCTATTGACAAAGTGACATCAATGTCAATCGAGCAGGCTTCCTCTTCGGCTACATCCAACGGAAATCCAATAATATTCATCACCCTCCACAGGGGGGCCCACGGATTCATGTCGCCGAAACAATTTGAAACTTTCTATTGGCCTTCTCTGAAAAAATTGATCCTGGCTTTGATAGACAAGGGATTGATTCCCTGTCCGTTCTTTGAAGGGGACTATACGTCACGCCTCGAATATCTCGCAGAACTACCAAAAGGGAAGGTCATAGGGCAGTTCGATAGCACTGACCCCGTGAAAGCCAAGAAAATCCTGGGCGATACCATGTGTATTGCCGGAATGATGCCTCTTTCACATTTACAGACGGCTAGCTTCGACAAAGTTGAAGAATATACCAAGAAACTTATTGACGTCGTTGGTGAGGGTGGTGGGTTTATCATGGGGCCCAGAGGTTCCATGGACGAATCTGACCCCGAACGCGTGAAAGTCTGGGTTAACCTTACCAAGCAGTATGGCGTATACAAGTAGACCATAGTTACTACCGGTTTTAAGTATAGTACGTATGGCTGGCGCCCGTGGCCGGGAGCGGCTACGGCCTTTTCAATCAGCGGAGTATTTGTATATTCTCAGTATAATAACTGACTGTCTAAATATTGACATACTCGGGTAAATAAATTATAATGCCGTAGATAATATGAAACTCCTTCCTGGGCGATTTTAGAATCGAGCTCACGGGTTTTTTACCGATGCTCAGGCCCTATAGGAAAGCTGGTAGTTTTATGAAGGAAATAGAGAGGTGAAAGAATACTTAGATTTCTCAAAAGGGCCTTTGCCCCTCATAGAAGATTACGAGGGGGCACCTTTCTGGGAAGGAACCCGCCAGGGTGAGATACGCTTTCCGAAGTGCCAGGACTGCAGTAAGTTTCATTGGTATCCCTGTACGCTCTGTCCATTCTGCCATTCCCCGAACATCAAGTGGCAGGCGCTAACAAGCCAGGCGAAATTATTTACCTGGTCGTACGTAAATTGGAACCTGCCGGCATTTGGCATCCGAGGACCTTACATCATGGTACTGGTGGAATTTGATGAAGCACCAGGGTTCTATCTTACATCTGACCTTGTGGAATGCCGGCCCGAGGATGTAAGTATCGGTATGCCTCTGGAAGTTGTATTCCAGCGGGTTAATGACAAAATTACGATGCCGCTTTTCAAGCCGACTGATGATAGGCAGTCATAGTTGGGTAGTAGAAAGAAGACTACGGGAATGAAGAGGTTACGAGACAAAGTTGCTGTCGTTGGGATAGGGGAAACCGAGTATTTGAGGAATTCTGGACGAAGGCCGAAGGAGCTCATAATTGACGCGGTTCATAAGGCACTTGACGATGCCAAGCTTACTTCCAGCAATATAGATGGTATGGTCAGTGGATTCAACGGGGCACAGTTGTTCAGCTGCAATGACCTTGCCTACAACTTAGGAATTAAATACCGTTTTCACGGCGACATGGGCGATTTTAGTGGCAGCAATACCAGCTCGTTTCATCTTGCCGCTATAGCTATTACTTCAGGGATGGCGGATTTTGCACTGACGTATTGTACCACTACCTATGGCTCATTAATGAAGATATTAGATGGTGAAGTTGAGGAAGGGACGGAGGAAGATGCCTCCAAGGTTGTCCCTATGGGTATGAAGGACTCTTTCGAGGCACCATATGGCTCCAACATGCCTGGTGTTTTCTTCGCCCAGATGGCCAACCGCTATATGCACGAATATGGAATTACTAAGGAGCAGCTTGTCAAATACCTTGGTGCGATTGTTATGAATCAGCGCCATAATGCGATTCTTAATGGCAAAGGGGTGATGCATAGGCAACTCAGTTATGAAGATTACATTAATAGTCCGATAGTAGTGGACCCGTTGAAGCGTGATGATTGCTATGTGATATCCGACGGAGCCTGTGCCTGGATAATCACATCAGCAGAGCGGGCCAGGGATTGCCCTAATATACCGGTATATGTTACGGGGATGGGCTACGGCTGTACCCCGATGGGCAGCGCTGACGCATTTACCCAGAAGGCAGGCGGATATTTATACAAGCCACACGAAAGCTCATCGCTGGAGCAAGCGCTCCAGATGGCTGATATAACCAGGGAAGACCTCAGCTTTGCTGAGATATACGATTCATATAGCACACAGCTTCTCTTGTCCTTGGAGAGTCTTGGATTCTGTAAGAAAGGTGAGGGTGGACCATTCGCTGAAAGTGGAGCTATTAGCCTTGAGGGGTCTCTACCGGTGAATACACATGGCGGACATCTTTCGCACTCTTGCATATATGGAGCTACTCACGTAGTTGAGGCGATACACCAGCTCAGGGGTGAAGCTGGGGCCTGCCAGGTGCATGATGCAAAGATAGGGATGGTCAGTGCCGGCACTATCTGGGAGAACTACGTTACACTCTTCAGGAGGGATTAAATTAGCCAGCAAATATGCTGCATGTTAGTGTTGCCGGTGTTTTAAAATATATCGGGTATATTAGAAAGGAGGAACAAGTGAGAAAAATAAAATCGGGTATATTAGAAAGGAGGAACAAATGAAAAAATCAAAAGCGGCAATTTTTATCTTGGTGGGGATAATATTGATGGTTATCCCGCTACTGGGTGCCTGCGGAGGAGAACCCACATCCACAACCCCAACCACAACAACACCCTCAGGCACAACGACACCCCCGGCAGCACCAAAGCCGGAAGGAACGTTTACATTTGGTGTATCAAGCCTGCAGACTGAAGGTTTTGTGCCCTGGATAACTTTCCTGTCCGACTATCTGGTATATGGACCTGTGTATGACTATATAGCGCTTGAATCTCCCACTGGAGAAAACATCCCCTGTGTGGCTGAGTCGTGGGAATTCTCAGAGGATTATACTGACCTTACGATTCATGTACGGGAAGGAATTCAGTTTCATGATGGATGGGGAGAGTTAACCGCCGAAGACGTTAAGTACCTAATAGACGAAATGAGGAGCGAGGCTTCTATCTCCGGCGTTAAGGCGTTTACGGAAATTATCGAGAGCGTAGAAGTAGTGGACCCTTACACCTTGATTGTTCACCAGAGTGAACCAAATGTAGACTACTCTGACTCATATGCGTTCAGTCCCCCCTATTGCCCGGTCCTTTGCAAGGCATACGTGGAGTCGGTCGGCGCGGAAGAAGCCAATATAAACCCGATAGGTTCCGGGCCCTACAAGCTGATTGAGAAGAAGACCGGGAATTACCTGAAGTACGAAGCAGTTGAAGACCACTGGCGAGTAGTCCCCGAGTTCAAATACCTCATCATACAGCAAGTTCCCGAGGAAAGTACCAGGATAGCCATGCTTAAGACGGGGGCGATTGATGCTACCGTTATTGGACCGGCCAGCCTGCCTGACCTGCAGGGAGAAGAAGACTTTACTATTGAAACGTGGCCTTATGGCGCCGTCAGCGCTATCATTTTCGGTGGACTGTGCAGGCCAGACGATGATATGTATCAAGAAGGGTATCATAACCAGGACCCGTGGACAGACATAAGAGTGCGCGAGGCTATGAATATAGCCATAGACCGTGACGCCATAAACCAGGCCCTGCATTACGGTACGGCTACACCGGTTTCGACAAATCTTGGGCTGCCGGGGTACACAGAAATAGAACCTTACCCGTACGACCCGGACAGAGCCAGGGAGTTGCTAGCGGAAGCCGCTGCGGACGGTGTTTTCACACCTAACTCAGAAGGAGGGTTTAGCTTCACCCTGGTGAGCTCACCATTCCATCCGGGAGTACCGATGATAGCCAAGGAGGCTGAAGCGGCAGTCGGTTACTGGGATGACATTGGAATAAAAGCTGAGATCAACCCGCTGGACTTCGGAGCCTACTACTCCAGAACGCATAACATCGAAACCGCCGGAGAGTGCTTCACTTACAGGAACCTCTGGGGAGGGGCTAACCCTTACACACAACTGTTGACGCTTGACAAAACCGCAGGTTGGGGCTTCATGTATCAATGCGAGGAGGCGGATATATGGACGCCCATGTGCCAGGAAGCCCTTGCGGAGTTTGACTTAGAGAAAAGAAGCGAGATGTACAAGGAGATTTGTCAGTTTGTGGTTGACAGTTATACAACCATACCCCTCCTGCAAGTCCCCTACTTGGTTGTGAAGAACAATAAAACGGTTGGAGAGTGGACTCCAAACAGCAGCAGCTACTACTACAACTTTGAGTATATCCGTCACCCAGAGCCATTGAATACCTTCCGACTGTTTGATCTTGACTGATATATTGGTATCTTGAACCGTTAACTGAGTAAACCCTGGAAAACTAAGGAGTTCCCGGGGGTTTTACCCCCGGGAACTCCGAAGCGTTGTTTAGCTGTAAAACCATACTAATTTTGTCAGCGAAGTTAGTCTGGCTGTCGCATGTTGGTTGGGGCCGAAACTACCCAGCATGCCTTTACCCTAAATAGCCCGAAGTTCAAAATAGCTAAGAATAGTGAAGGAGGAAAAGATAAGAATGGCTGGGAAATTAGCAGGCAAGGTCGCGGTGGTTACCGGAGCCGGAAGTCAATCTGGTATCGGCATGGCAGTAGCTTTAGCCATGGCAGCCGAAGGCGCCAAGGTAGTGGTCAATGATATCGGTAAGGACCCGGACGGCTCCTGGGGGGCGGATAGAGTTGTAAAAGAGATAAAAAGCGCCGGCGGTACAGCCGTGGCCAACTACGATAGTGTTGCCAGCATGAAAGGCGGTCAGAGCGTTGTAAATACGGCTATCAGCAATTTCGGCCGCATCGATATCCTGGTTAACACCGCTGGTACTTTCAGAATAGTGCCGACGGTTGAGCTTACAGAAGAGGAATGGGATGCTACGCTCAACGTGCATATAAAGGGAGTCTTCGCTACTACGCAGGAAGCTGTCAAACATATGATAAAGCAGAAGAGCGGCGGCAGGATAATTAACTTCACTTCCATGGCTGCATACACGCCGGATTTGGGCCCGGGCGCGAGCATCGCGTACTGTGCGGGTAAAGGGGGAGTCCTCGGTTTCACCAGGCAGCTGGCCGTGGAATTGAAGGAACATGGCATCACAGCCAATTCCATATCGCCCGGGGCAAAGAGCACTTTGTTCCCATACCCGGCGCCGGGGCCGGAGTTCGTGGCGCCGATGATTGTCTATCTGGCGACCGATGAAGCCAAAGACATAACCGGCCAGATTATCCGCATTATGGGTGGAGATGTCATCGTCTTTGCTCCGCCCATGGGAGAGCCATTAGGACATCATTACCTCCATAAGTCGGGTAAATGGACAGTCGACGAACTTATCGAGATTATGCCTAGGATGGCAGCGCCCTAAAACCCGCGGAATTCTGAATATAGTAAAATATATATAAGATAAGGTGATAATGGCTGGAAAATTAGCCGGCAAGGTCGCGGTAGTCACCGGAGCCGGGAGTCAATCCGGTATCGGCCAAGAAACAGCCTTAGCCATGGCGGCCGAGGGTGCCAAGGTAGTGGTGAACGATATCGTTAAGGATCCGGACGGCTCCTGGGGGGCGGATAGAGTAGTTAACGAGATTAAAACCGCCAACGGCACGGCCGTGGCCAACTATGACAGTGTTGCCAGCATGGAAGGCGGTCAGAAAATCGTCAGGACCGCCATCAGTAACTTTGGCCGCATCGATATCCTGGTTAACTCGGCGGGTAATTTCAAAATGGCACCCACCGTTGAGTTTACAGAGGAAGATTGGGATGCCATACTTAACGTGCATTTGAAAGGGCTTTTCGCCACTACCCAGGAAGCCGTCAAGGAGATGATAAAGCAGAAGAGCGGCGGCAGAATAATTAACTTCACTTCTGTAGCTGCCTATACATTCAGTACCGGGCCGGGTCCCAGCGCCGCGTACTGCACGGCCAAAGCGGGTATTCTCGGTTTCACCAGGCTGTTAGCGGTGGAATTGAAGGAGTATGGCATTACGGCCAATTCCTTATCACCTATCGCGACCACCGCTCTCAACGCGTTTGATCCTAGCGGGCCGGGGCCGGAGTACGTGGCGCCGATGCTGGTCTATCTGGCGACCGACGAAGCCAAAGATATAACCGGCCAGATTATCCACATTATGGGCGGAGAAGTCTGTGTCTATGCCCCGCCAATGGGAACGCCAGGAGGACATCATTACCTCCATAAGGCAGGCAAGTGGACGGTGGAGGAACTCACCGAGCTTATGCCGAGGATGGTGTGAGGCCAACGCATTAGTTTCAACATGGCTGAATACGGGTAGATTCCAGTGTTGATTTATCACTGGTTCTCAGGGTCAACTAACATCTTGGGGGCACCTAGACACCCTGAATGCCATGATGGTCCACCGTTCTAAGGAGTCCTTAGAAAAGCTTAGAATAATAGTGCGAAAGGAGTGAAAATGGCTAGAGGATATGCGGGGAAGATTTTATTTGTAGATCTCTCTACGCGGGAAATCAAAGAAGAGACGCCCCCTGATAGTCTCTATAAAGACTTTATCGGAGGCTCGGGTCTTGGTGCCAGGATTATTTACAGTCGGCAGAAGGCGGGCGTTGACCCGCTCGGGCCAGAGAACATCCTTGGTTTTGTTACCGGTCCGCTCACTGGTACTCCGGCTGTTACCGGTACCCGGTACCAAGCAGTAGCGAAATCGCCACTTACCGGCGGTTGGGGGGATGCTAATTCGGGGGGGTATTTTGGACCTGTCCTCAAGTTCGCCGGCTATGATGCTGTATTCGTCAACGGAATATCAGATAAACCGGTTTTTCTCTTTATCGACGATGGGAAAGCTGAGATAAGAGATGCCAGGCACCTATGGGGAAAAAGTACTTATGATACCGAAGATATGCTGAAGGCTGAGTTATCCAAAGATGTAGAATGCATCTGCATCGGCCCGTCTGGAGAGAACCTTGCCCGCATCGCCTGCATTGTCACTACGAAGGGGGCTGCAGCCGGGCGCTCGGGGTTAGGTGCGGTCATGGGATCTAAAAAGTTGAAGGCAGTGGCCGTCAGAGGCAATAAGAAATTACACCTCGCCAATGAGGAGGCAGCTCAAAAGTTACGGCGGGAGCACGTGGGCGAATTGAATACACCGAGATTCGGAAAAGTATTCCTTGAGTTTCATCACACGTACGGCACTGCCGACCAGGCCGACCAGGCGGCGCATAACGGTGATGCTCCGGTTAAGAACTGGGGTGGCATCGGCGTTGTAGACATGCCAGACGTATCAGGACTCACTCTGGAGAAGGCCCAGGCCAATGTCGATAAAAGGTATGGCTGCTGGCATTGTCCTTTGGCTTGCCAAGCCTCACTAAAAGAAGGGGTAGCCCCGTACGGATACCCGGCCGGCACTCGACGTCCGGAGTATGAAACCCAAGAGGCCTTTGGCAGTATGTGCCTCAATACTAATTCAGAGTCGATTGCTATGGCCAACCATCTCTGTAATAGCTACGGGGTGGATACTATCTCCGCGGGCACTATCATCAGCTTCGCTATCGAGTGTTATGAGAATGGCATCATTACCAAGAAAGATACCGATGGGATTGAGCTGACCTGGGGTAATTCTGAGGCTATCGTCGCCATGACCGATAAGCTGGTGAAGAGAGAAGGCTTTGGTGATATCCTTGCCGATGGTGTAAACATAGCCGCCAAGAAAATAGGGAGGAAGGCTCAGAAGTTCGCCGTACATATCGGGGGACAGGAATTGGGAATGCATGACCCCAAGTTTATCTTTTTCCGGAAATCAACCCTCGGCGCTGGCTACAAGATGGACGCTACACCCGGTCGCCACACGGCTCAGTTCGGACCCGCCAACTTCCAGACGCAGCTTCTTAATGCGGTAGGACTTTGTACGTATTGTCACTGGCCAGTGCCCGATGGTAACAAATACGTAAGAGAATATATGAGCGCTGTGACCGGCTGGGAACGTTCACTGGAAGAGCTGTTGACCTGCGGAGAAAGAATTGTCAATATGAGGCACGCCTTTATTCTACGCGAGGGTATAAACCCCCTGACGCGGAAAGTGCATCCCAGGATAGTTGGCCGGCCTCCTCAGAAGGGGGGTCCGCTGGCTGGCGTGACGCTGGATATTGAGGCACAGGTATACTGGTGCCTTGGTGCTATGGATTGGGATCGAGAAACAACCAAGCCAAGCAAAAAGAAACTACTGGCACTCGGCCTGGATGATGTAGCTGAAGACCTCTGGCCAGAATAATCGGCTTCTTACCTCCGGACTGAGCTTTCAGAAATCTAAAAGAACAGCCCTCCGTTAGCAACGGATAGCGAAAGACCGCCCGGGAATGCCAGATGGGGAGCTGTCGAAAAGCATTCCCGAGCGGCAACCGGTCAACAGGAGTAATAATGAGTAAATACATGAGTTACAAGGGGGTAGAGAAATGGAAAAGTACATAGATTTCTCAAAGGGGCCTTTACCCGATCTCGAAGATAGCGAGGTAGCGACTTTCTGGGAAGGGACACGGCAGGGCGAAATACGCTTTCCGAAGTGCCTCAAATGTAACCGGTTTCACTGGTACCCGTGTGTGCTCTGCCCGTTCTGCCATTCTGCGGACATAGAGTGGCAGGTGGTCAAAGGCCAGGCGAAGGTGTATACCTGGACTTACGTCAAGTGGGACCTGGGTCCGCTTTATCACGCGCAGGGGCCTTATATCGTGGCGTACGTAGAATTCGATGACGCTCCCGGCGCCCACCTGGTAACCAACCTTGTTGACTGCAAACCCGAAGATGCTTATATCGGGATGCCTGTGGAAGTCGTTTTCCAGCGGATTAATGATGAAGTTGCGATGCCTCTTGTTAAACCAATAAGAGACAAATCGTCATAGCTTGCGTGATAAATAGGAGGGTACTGATATGGAGAGTTTACGTGATAAAATAGCTATCGTAGGCATAGGGGAAACCGAATATTCCCGGCAGGCTTCCGAACGCGGGGTGAAGGCGCTCATGATCGAAGCTGTCCAGAAGGCGCTCGATGATGCCAATATCAGCCCCCAGGAGGTGAACGGGATTATTAGCCAGGGGATTTCCCTCAATCTACTCAGCGCCAGCGAACTGGCATACAACCTCGGGATACCCCACCGCTACAGCGCCAACGTGTCCGGCTCTGGTGCCGGCAGCATGGGCACGCCCCTGGCCGCCGCCATGGCCATTTCCACAGGTCAGGCGGATGTCGTGGTGGCCCATTTTGGCCTTGATTTCGCCACACAAAGAAGAAAAAGTTTCACCTACCGCGAGCATGGCAGCAACATTAAATTATCCTTCGAGATGCCATACGGCCTGTATGGCCCGTCCTGCCAGTACCCCGCGAAGGCCCAGCGCTACATGTATGAATACGGGCTTACCAGGGACCAGATGGCTAGGGCACTGGGCACAATCGCGGTTAACCAGCGCCGCAATGCAATCCTGAACGGCCACGCGGTAATGAAAAAACCCCTTACTCTCGAGGACTACCTGAACAGTCCTATAGTGGCCGACCCCATGAGGCTTCCTGATTATTGTCTGATGAACGATGGCGCCTGTGCCTTTGTGATGACTTCCGCCGAACGGGCCAAGAAATGCCCCCACGTGCCAGTATATGTTATGGGAGTCGGGTTTGGTGGATTTCAGATGACCAATGCCGATTCGGAGACTCAATTAGGGGATAATTTTCTTAAACAGCCGGCGGAGCGCCAGGCACTGGATAAAGCACTTCAGATGGCTGGCATTTCTCGAGAGGACCTGGACTTTGCCGAGATATATGACTCGTTCACCATAATGCTTCTGTTGTTTATTGAAGCTCTTGGCTTTTGCAAACAGGGTGAGGGTGGTAAATTTGTCGAAAGCGGAGCTATCAGCCTGGAAGGGTCTCTACCGGTCAATACACACGGCGGCCACCTCTCCCACGCTATGATAACCGGCGCTACTCACGTGGTCGAGGCAGTAAAGCAACTGAGAGGCGAGGCTGGTGCCTGCCAGATAAAGAACGCCAAGATAGGGCTGGTCGCCGGCGGCAGTGGAGCGATCGACGGTGCGTCTACGATTTTAAGAAGAGGTTAGCCGACTCTCGAAATGATGGATCTTCGATAGAGAGCACGGTATATCGCCCAGTTTCGAAACTTCATCCATTTTCGCTTTTTCCGCGTTTTTCTCGCCCAACGTGATGTGGTCAGGTTTCGGAGGGCGATGAAACAACAGACAACCGATGAAGTCGAACAAACAGACTTATTCTGTCCAGTTTTACCAGCTTGACATCAAACCTAGCGGCTGATAAGCTATCGGTGAAAGGAGGCAAGGGGTAGCCCCCTTTTCTCCTATCTTAATGGGGTTCAGAAGGTCCCCGGTTCAAATCCGGGCGCCCCGTATCCCTCTCGCCGGTTGAATCTTGTCCACCAATCTGCTAAAAATATAGACCGTAATAGAAATGCGGGGTGTTTTTATGCCTGAGCTTAAAAAGACGCGGGAAGAAATAATCGCCAAAGCCGGCGAGCTGGCGGTGGTGTACGAGGCGAAATACAAGGGCTGCGCCCAGTCCACCTTCCTGGCCATCGTCGATTCCCTCCGCTGGGGCGGCTTTGAAATCATCCCGGAGGCAATGGAGGAGAGGTTTTTCCCGGGGATATCGCTCTTCGCCGGGGGTGTCAACAGCACCAGCGACGGCACCTGCGGGGCCGTTATCGCCGCTATCCTGTCCATCGGCATGGCCGTGAGCATCCTGCAGGGCGTTCCGGGGAGAGATATGAAAGCCATGCAGTACGGCGCCGAGTGCGTCCAGGAGGCCATCCTGGATAAATTCAACGAGAAATACGGCTCGCAGCTCTGTAAGGACGTCCTCCGGGGGAGGTACGGCAAGTCGTGGGACCTGAAAAGGCCCGATATGCTCGAGGAGTTCCTGGGGATATCGGGGGGCTGCGCCATCAAGGAGACCGCCGTCATGGCGGTGGAATTTATCCTCGATGAAATAGAGCAGAGTACGTAAAACGGCCGTTGGGATAAACGGGGCGTATACGGTATAATAGGCGCGTGATTTAAAAGAATAAAATATAAAGGAGGAGCACATGTCACCGGTATTAAAGGGTAAGGTAGCCGTTATCACGGGGGCCAGCCGCGGCCTGGGGAAGGCCTTCGCCATGCGGTTCGCCGAGGAAGGGGCCGACCTGCTCCTGAGCACCACCAGCGTCGAGAGGGCCAAGGGCACCATCGACGAAGTAAAGGCCAAGGGCGTTAAGGTGGCCGCTGTCCAGGCCGATATCTCCAAGGTGGACGAACCTCAGAAAATCGCCGAGGCGGTGATGAGAGAATACGGCAAGGTGGATATCCTGGTCAATAATGCCGCCATCTGGGGCGGGCTCAACATCACCCCCTGGGACGCCTGGTCGATCGAGGACTGGGACCGCATCTTCGACGTCAATGTCCGGGGCACCTGGCTGGTATGTAAGGCTATTGCCTCCATCATGGCCAAGGCGGGCAAGGGCAAAATCATCAACATTGCCTCCAATGTCGCCAGAGTCCCCGCCGCCCAGCTGTTCCTGCCCTATTCCTGCAGCAAGGGGGCGGTCTATATCCTGACCCAGGCCCTGGCCCACGCCCTGGGCGAGTCGGGCATCAACGTCAACGCCATCGCCCCCGGCTACACAGCCTCCGAGGCCAGCCTGAACCAGCAGGGGAGCGACCAGATATTCGAGATTGCCACCGGCGAGCAGAGTATGCACCGGCGCGGGCAGCCGGTGGACATGGTGGGGGCGGCGGTGTTCCTGGCCTCGGACGACTCGAACTTCATCACCGGGCAGACCTACTATATTGACGGCGGCACGGTGATGCTCTAGGGGCCGAACCCGAATTAGAACTGAAGACGCCATCAAGCCTGCGCCGCTGTTTCAGCGGCGCAGGACGGTATAGGGGCAGGAAGCGTGCAGGTTGCAGCGGGCGCAGACCTCGGCCTGACTCCAGGTAGCCATCTCCTTCCCCAGGGCGACCACCATTGAGACCGACTTGCGGGGTATCATGATGCCGGAGGCGGAGAGGCTCACGCCGATTTCCGCCGCCCCGGCAAGCGTAAGGATATTGCCCTGCTCGGTGATGGCCAGGCCCGGCATGCCCGGGCCAAGGGGGCTGCCCGCCCGGTAGCCCCGCGCCGTGGCCTCCTCGGCGATACCGTGGCAGACCTCGATGGCCAGCTGGTCCACGGCGGCGCTGCCGATACCGTCCAGCATCATGGCCAGCAGGGTCTGGCCGTTCCGGCCGTATTCCGTCACCCGTTTCTCCAGCCCGGGGCCGATGGTGCACACGATAGTGGCCAGTTCCCTGGCCTCCGGGAACGTTTCCGGCAGCAGCCTGCCGGGCACCACCCCGCCACCCTCCAGGGTTACCCGCTCCGGCTCCAGGGCGGCAACGGGGTATATTTCATAGCTGGCCGCCGGCGTCAGCAGCCCGTCGCGGCTGACCTCCGCCAGGAGTTCCTCCGTCTGGGCCTTTATCTTCGGCCTGGCCCTGGCATAACCGCGGAAGCCCTCGCGGCGCAGTATCTCGCCGGTCTTCAGCTCCAGGGCAATATCGCGGATGACGGGCATGGCTGGCTACCTCGCACTATATTCGGGCCAATATCAAAGGGGGTGAGCCTCCCGGATTGCCCCGGGGCGCACCCCCTTAATTGTACCGTTTCGATGGTTGCTGTGTCTATTTATAGACGCCGTATTCCAGCGTGGTATCGACCCAGGCCCGGACGTTTTCCACCTTAGCCTCGTCGAAGAAGGAGCCGTTGCTCATGATATAGCCGCCGCCCTTGGCGCAGGCGTCGATGAGCCGTTTGGTCTCCGCTTTTATCTGCTCGGGCGTACCTAGGCTGAGCGTGGCGGAGGGCATATTGCCAGCGATGCAGGCGACCTTGCCCAGTGTCCTCTTGGCCCTGGCCATGTCATCTATCTGGTCGAGCATCCACACCGTTGTCCCCTTGGGCAGGTCGCTGACGACCTCCAGGCGCGAGTTGTAGCCGCCTTCGGCGGCCGGGAAGGGGACGACGCCCTCTTCGATAAGGCCCATCATGACCGCCCTCAGCGTGGGCCAGTAGAACTTCTTGTACTGCGCGTCGGAGAGGAAGCCATCGGCGCCCTTGTGCAGGGGGATGAAGATGAAGGGGTTATTCGCACCCTTGGCCGCGCCGACGCCCATCTTAATCATGATGGGTACCAGATGCTCCATGGCCTTGAGGAGCTTATCGGGCTGGCGGTAAATGTCCATGATGATGCCGCGGGTGCCCCGCAGGGTATCACCGATGACGTCGAAGGGGGCCTTGGTGTAGCCGGCCACGATGACGGGATAGCCCAGCGCCGTTATCTCGGCGCCGAAAGCACCCATCGCCCCGCCCCACTTAAGGGCTTCCTCACCAGCCTTCATGAGGGTCTTTAAGGCTGCCTGCACGGGGGGCAGGCCGTAGGGGATGAAGTTACCGGCCACGCCGTACATCTCCAGGATGCCGGTGGCGGTGGGGAGCGCCTGCAGCGGCTCCATAGCCTTGAAGACGCGCGGCAGGTAGACCTT
>Ga0315545_1003268_pt1 | contig 13988 bp, 14 predicted proteins | sample SalMarSW160210MG_FD_203096 | JGI IMG/M metagenome (GOLD analysis project Ga0315545, IMG submission 203096) | Salt marsh sediment microbial communities from the Plum Island Ecosystem LTER, Massachusetts, United States - Salt Marsh Sediment SW1602-10 ... | reverse complement strand
AAATTTAATCTGCATATCTCCTTTTGGGCCGTTTCAAATAGGGTTCGCGGTGAACCTGTCTCTAAAACCACATCATGATTTACATTCATAAAAAAAATACCCATCGTTATTATAATGGGTATTTTTTTAAGTTGTACCATCTGTGCCACCGAGATTTTCTATTAAGGTCCCCCTATCAATAAATTTGGGAGGAACATGCTTACTGCGGGAACATAGGTCAAAAAGATCAAAACAACAAGTGCGATAAGAATAAAGAATATATTGACTCTCATGACCTCGGTTATCGATACCTTCGCCACAGAGCAAGTGGTCAAAAGTACCGAGGCTACAGGAGGTGTCTGTTGCCCTATCCCGAGGTTAAAAGTAACAATCAGCCCAAAGTGAATAGGGTCAATTCCAACCATATGTACCAGAGGCATGACAATAGGTACAATCATAATAATGGCTGCGGCACTATGTAAAAACATCCCTGCAAAAAGAAAAAAGAGATTCATCATCATAAGAATGACATATTTATTCTGCGTCATGGCCGTAATACCAGCTGCAATTCTCTGGGGGATCATCTCATTGGTCAAGACCCAACTCAATAGAGCAGAACCTGCCACAATCAACATAACAATTGCTGTCTGTTCTCCAGCATCTAAAAATATCTTTGGAAGGTTTTTTATCTCCAGTTCTCTGTATATGAATATGCCAATAAAGAGTGCAACTGCTGCGGTCACACCTGCTGCCTCTGTAGCGGTAAAAATGCCGCTAAAGATTCCACCAATGATGACAATGGGGATAAGGAAGGTCCAGAAGGCCGCCTTAAAGGTGTTCCATACATTTTTGAGTTTAAAAATTTCCTCTACAGGCCAATTCTTTTTTACAGCAAAATAATAGGAGAGGAGCATCATTGTCCCCCCAGCCATTATACCCGGGATAATTCCTGCCATGAATAACTTTACAATGGAGGTCTCAGCCATAACGGCATAGATAATCATAGGAATACTGGGAGGGATTATGATTGCACATGTTGCCGAGGCAGACGTTACTGCTGCTGAAAAATCCAGAGGATACCCTTTTTTTGTCATGGCCGGGATAAGGATGCTCCCCAAGGCTGCGGCATCGGCCACTGCTGAGCCTGATATCTCGGCAAAGAACATGGAGGTAACGATATTGACCATGGCAAGCCCACCGCGAATGAACCCCACAAGGGCACTCGCAAAATCGATCAATCTCTGAGAGATGCCAGCAGAGTTCATCAAACTCCCGGTAAGCACAAAGAGGGGGATGGCCAAAAGAGGAAAATTGTCAGCGCCATTAAACAATCTCAATGGCACTGTTAACAGGTCTATCCCTAATATCAACATGGTAAAAGAGGCAGTTAAAGCCAGGGCAAACCCGATGGGGACGTTTAAAAGAACCAAACCGACAACAAGGATAAGAATGATCCATCCCATTTAAGAACCCTTTTCCTCTCTTTTGGTCCACACATCTACTATCTGAATAAGACATAATATCAACATCAATGAGGCGGTTACTGGTATGACAAGATTTATGTAGCCAATAGGAATAGGTAATGTAATTGCTGTTTCTCCGACTAATTCTGTTGTTAATCTCCATCCATATTTTATGAGTACAAGATTTAAGAAAATAATTAGAAGATATGCTATGGAGGTAATAATTTTTTGAAGGGGGAACGGCAGAAGCTCTACCAGAGACTCAAATCCGATATGTCGCCTTCTTTCTAAGGCTACTACAGCACCCCAGAAAGTGACCCAAACCAAGATATACCCTGCAAACTCATCATACCAGCTTATTGAATGTCCGGCCTTTCTAAAGATTACAGCCACCACTACTAAGATAAGCATAGCAGCCATCAAGACGATTACTGTATACCCCACTAATCTCAGTACAAGGTCATACAACTTTTTCATCTGTCGAAGTTTCCTATGAGCCTCTAAATCATTATGCATGAGGGCCCCCTCTTTCAAAAAAAGAAGAGGCCCTGCATGAAATGTCAGTTACTTCTTGGCTGCCTTCATTATATGATCTAGGATCCACTTTCCATCTGCACCAAACTCCTTAGGGTAATCATCATATAAACTTTTAGCGGCCGCCATAAATGCATCGCGGTCTATCTCATTGATCTTCATAGTTTTCCCGGCTTCTTTCATGAGTTTCGTGTCCATCCCTTTCCCTGTCTGTCTGGCATAATTTCCTGTATCGGCACCGGCTAACATCAGGGTATATTGAATTTCCGGGGGGAGACCCTCAAAGAATTTTTTACCGATCAAGCCAAATCCCGGGGTATAGACATGGTTGGAAATAGACAAATATTTCTGGACTTCATTAAACTTTGCGGACATAATCTGGGCCATAGGATTCTCCTGCCCATCGATGACCCCCTGCTGCAAGGCAGAGAATACCTCCTTAAAGCTCATTGAGGTAGGATTTGCACCAAACGTCTTAAAGAGTTTAACCCTGGCAGGGCTCTTGGGAGTCCTTAATTTAATCCCCTTTAAATCTTCTGGTGTAGTTATGGGACGAAGATTATTTGTTATCTTCCTGAACCCATTCTCCCAGTAGCCGAGGATAATGTATCCCTTTTCCTTTAGAATTTCATTGAGTTTCCATCCTGCGGGTCCTAACAGTGCCCTTTCCACATGCCTTCTGTCTTTAAATAAGAACGGTAGCTCCTGAAATCCAAAAATGGGTGCCACAGCAGGAACGACGGTTGAAGGAAGGCACATCTCTAAATTTCCTAAGCGAACCGCCTGCATCATCTCCTTATCTTTGCCCAACTGGCTTGCCCCAAAGACTCTTACATCTACTTCGTACTGGCTTCTTGCCTCTACGATTTTTTCAAAATAGTTTGCTGTTTTCTCAAAAAGGGAACCAGTAAATCCTACATGCCCCAATCGTATTACGATTGGTTTTTTTGCGGCTACTGAGGAGCTAACAAATGGGCCGACTATCATTAAAACGCCTAAAAATATGGCGATAAATAAAAACCGTTTCTTTGTCATGGGATTTCTCCTTTTTTAGTTTTTGTTTACATACAAAAGTTAACAAAACCCCCTAGCCAAGAACCTTATCCTCACCTCCTTTCTTTGAGAATCCACCTTTGGGGTGCTTCATAAACAGATTGAATAAAAATCGATGAAGAGAAGCCCCTTCCTTTTGAAAGTATTATGGAATTATTGCAGCCATGGTAATACTGTGTCTAATAATGATCTCTTCACGTCTTAAGATACGCCCTCATGCTCATAGTTTCAATTGATTAGTCAAGCTCAAGCCCGCATTATTCAAAAATTGCTTTCAGGCATCTTTTCGGGCCATTTCTAGATAATCGACTGCTGTTGTAACGCCTCCACGAGAAGAGGGAATGCCAGTCAGGGAGAGTCCCATTTCCACCCCGGAAAGCGTTCCTACGAGCATTAAATCATTGAAATTCCCGAGATGTCCAATGCGGAAAATCTTATCTGCGACTTTTCCCAGGCCGGATCCCAACGACATATTGAAATTTTCCAGTATCACTTTCCGTAACGCATCCGCACTGTATCCTTCTGGCATCATGACAGCCGTGAGGGAGCTGCTATATTCATTTGGGTCTTCGCAGAGAATTTCCAGGCCCCAGGTTTGCACGGCACGACGCGTAGCTTCCGCATGCCTATCATGGCGGGCAAAGACGTTCTGCAGACCTTCCTCTTCTAAAATCTGAATAGCCTCATGCAGCCCATAAAGCAGATTGGTTGCAGGCGTGGAAGGAAAAAGGCCTGCCTTATTGGTCTTGAGAATACCGCTCCAGTCCCAATATGACTTTGGCAGTTTGGCTGATTGCGAGGCATCAATGGCCTTTTCACTGACGGCGTTAAAACCCAGACCAGGCGGAAGCATCAGGCCCTTCTGCGAACAGCCCACGGTTACGTCAACGCCCCACTCTTCATGACGATAGTCAATGCATGCAAGGGAAGAGATCGTGTCGACCATCAACAAGGCCGTATGCTTAGCTCGATTGATGGCCTTGCGAATCTCAGGCACCCGGCTCGTAATACCGGTGGAGGTTTCATTGTGTACGACCGCAACAGCCTTGATGTTGTGATGGTGGTCTTCAGTAAGCTTTGCCTCGACTGTAGCTGGATCTACTCCATGTCGCCAGTCGCCAGGAACGAAATCCACCTCAAGACCGAAGCGAACTGCTATATTCCGCCATAATGTGGCAAAATGCCCTGTTTCAAACATCAGTATTTTATCACCAGGCGAAAGTGTATTGACCAATGATGCTTCCCATGCCCCAGTTCCAGAAGATGGATAGATAATTACAGGGCCTGATGTCTGAAAGACGCGCTTGATGCCTTCCAAGACTTCCAGCGAAAGACGCGCAAATTCCGGTCCGCGATGATCGATTGTTGGCCGGCTCATGGCGCGCAGGATCCGGTCCGGAACATTTGTAGGCCCGGGGATTTGAAGAAAATGTCGCCCGCTTTGAAAAGACATGGTAAATCCTCCAGTTATAAATGGGGAAAACTGGATAGGTAGCCCTCCTCACCTTATTTTGTCAAATAACCCCCCAAAATTCCAGCCTCTTAAGTAGCAATCTAAAGGGAGCAATAGCACTTTATCAAAGGAAACAGTCAAGGAAACCAGTCACCTCAGAATTTAAGATATATAACAAGTTCTCCAGGCAAGCAAAGGTCCGGCATGCTTCAAAAACGCCCCTTCAGGGTAACCTAGACAAAATGATTGAGGCACTTATTGCACTATTATAGATGAATATGGTCTTAATATTTCTTTATGCACCCCCCTCACGGCTCTTTTCATCGAGCCTTGGTTAACTCCACGGATTATCATCAAGGTGAAGCTCGTCTTCACCCTTGAGGCTCTTTATAACCATGGTGGATTTGGTGCGGGCATCCATCTTTCTGGTGATTACATGGAATCTTGAGCCGAAAGTTTCCTTGCAGAAAGCCGTTAAGGCTTCCATGGTTTTTGGGCTTCCGGTTACCGGGAGGAATGGCCAGAAAAAGGTAGAGACCCCCATGGCAACAGTCCACATGGCCTTGGTAACATCCATACTCCTATTGGCCTCGGGAAAAACAGCAACAATGGGATACTCTTTGGGCTCTTTCTTCTCTACGCTCGTTAAGCCCAAAAGAAACTCTGTTACGCCCCCATTTTGGGCATAGCTAAAATCAAGGATTGATGGAATATCTTCGCCCAGGGAGGAGAGAAGCCCTGATAGGCCTTTGCCGCATTCCATTTCGAACTGAGGGTTTAAGAACCCGTATTTTGCCAAAGCTATACTGGCCTCCCCCTCGGAAATGCACAGCACATCGTTTTTCAAGAACTCCTGTGCCATTGAGACAATCTCATGATCCTGGGTAAACTTGACATTATTGCTTCCTGCAAGGAGCGCAATTCCCTTGATCTTGTTTCCGTTGATGGCATCCACAATTTTTTTCATATCTACGGTATCTACAGAAAAACCAAAAACTGCGGATTCTTTTACATCTGGTATGTCTTTTGAGATGCCTGAGCGAGCATCAAAGGCCTTTTTCGCCTGATCAATGATCTGCTCAGCAAACCTGCCCAGATCTTGTCCTCTTTCCAAAACCTCGGCTGGCACAATAGTTACGCTCCATTCGCGCGCTACCTCTTGCAGCGACGGGTTGACATATTGATCCCCGCTCACGATAAGGTCAACAGCCCCTGTCATTAAGGGGATCTCTTGGGAGCCATAGCTGGTCACCGGGGCAAATATATAGGGGGGAAGCAGTGGATCGGTACACACCCCCATAATACTGACATTTTTCTTTTCCCCCACCTCTGCGATCTTTTGCTTCAGTACCGGTGAAAAGTGCCCATAAAGGAGGATAGTGGGGACTTCTTTTTGAAGTATGCCCAGGTTTACTTCTAGCTCTGTGGGGGCTGCATTTCCAAAGACTGAGCTCTTTAATTTCCCCTGAAGCATCTGGGACACACATCCCAGGAGCGAACACTTAAAGGTCCACAAAAGAGTTTCGTTTACACCCGTAATACCGCCCTCTAGTTTCTGTGATGCCTTGAACAAATCTCTGGCTATTCCTTCAGGATAGATTCCTGTTGCCTCCCAACGATTGGTGAGTGCCTCAGGAAATGCCTCCATTACCTCAGGCCCCACAGTTTCAAAGAGGCCTTGAATGTGCCTTATTACTCCATCCGTTTGTGCCTTATTTGCGGGTGAAACCTCTCCAGCCTCAATGTCTTTTGCGAAATCGATTACCTGATCGAGATATGCCATGGTTCCTTTAACCACCAGCCTCAGCAAAGAATGGACTCCAAGGATATCCTTGTTCTTACCGCATACCCCTACCTTGCTTTGATCCCCTCGAAATGGATGGCTAATACATGGTCCTTGCAGGCAATCCCTGCAGCTCAATCCGGATTCGCAAAAGCCACATTCAGGTAGCTGCCCCTCATAACGATCCCAAACTAATGAAATCCCCTTCTCTGCCGCTTTCAGCAAAAAAGGCTCAGCAGCCCTATCATTAGTCTTTTTTTGGATGAATTCCATCTCTTTTTCTCCTTTCTGACATATAGTTCCTGACCGTAATGGTTATCTTCTCATATAGACAATAGTAAAAACGATCCAATTCCTCATGTGTCCCTGCTGCTATGGGTTTATCTCGGCAGCCTCTTTACGGTCCACTAGTTTCAAGGCATTAGTGGGACAGACCTCTACGCAGATAGGAAACTCCATGTTTCGACACCGATCACACTTTACTGCTACTTTCAAGGAGGATGAGGGATTTATAATTCCAAATGGACATACCATTACGCACATCCAACATGCAATGCAGGTTGGCTCATTTACAAAAACTAATCCACTTTCCGGATCCCTGCGCATGGTACCATTGGGACAGGCGGTTATACATGGTGCGTCCGGACAGTGTCTGCATTGCAGTGCAAAACGTTTTCCCTCAACATGTACCCTGGGCACCGGCTGTGGATCTTCATTAATTGCCAGCGGAAGCTCCTTGGATACTGATGCTATTTCATTTCCGCACCACAGCTCACATTGGTGGCATCCGGTACATTTTTCTTGGTCTACCATTATAACTTCCATTGTTTCCTCCTCATTGTGCGTGTATTCTTTTTTAACCACTGGCAATAGAACTTAAAGACCAGTATCCATCAGTTCCTTGTACTCAGGTTCTGTGAATTTATCGGCATTTCTCCTTATTAAAGGCAGTACATCAATGAAATTGAGGCTGTTGCTCATTAAGATGGGGATATAATTGGAAACATCTACCCTCTTTTTCAGAAGAATACCAATGACACCGGCCTTTTGGGTTTGGCCCACTAAAATGGCGCCTGCGATTCGTCCATCCTTAAGTATAAGTTTCCTATAGATGTCCTTGGTGCTTTTCTTGATTTCCTGGAATTCTTCGCCAGCCTCTACCCCTGCTTTTTCAGCCTCTGCTCGAATCATGCCCATGGATATAGCAGGATGACCGATAAAGTTCCCAATAGAGTTCATTCTCACTGATCCAGCATATCTGCTCTCCTTGCCAGCCATATTCAGACCTGCAATATGACCCTGCTCCACAGCACAGGGCCAAATGGCATTGATGGTAATCATGTCGTGTGCAATATCATGGGTTTCTGCAACATCTCCCGCCGCATAAATGCCCGCCATATTGGTCATCATTTGGTCGTTGACCTTTATACCTTTAAGGGAGCCAATCTCTATGCCAGCATTTTTAGCAAGCTCTATGGCAGGTCGTATGCCAATGGCTACAACAACCATGTCACATTCTATTTCTCTCGTAGCAGTGATAACGCTGGTTACATGGCTATTTCCCTTAAATGCAGTTGCCTTCTCCCCGGTTATCACCTCTATACCCCTGTCTTCAATGCTCTTTCTGATAATCGAAGATGCCTTCTCATCAAACACGGTGGGCAATACCTGTCCTAATTGTTCCAGCAGGGATACCTTCAGACCTCTTCTCTTAAGGCTTATGCTTGCCTCTACTCCCACACTGCCGGCCCCGATGACCACTGCCTTCTTCGCCTTAAAATTATAAATTCTTTCAGCGTCGGCCATGGTTTTCAAGGTTGATACACCTTCCTTATCCATTCCCGGGATGGATGGTATTATAGGAACTCCGCCAGTTGCTATAAGGAGCCTGTCAAATTCGTAATGATTTCCATCTGCTGTTCTGATAGTCTTGGAATCGGGGGAGATCTCCTGAACCCTCATCCCCAGGTGAGCTATCACGTTGTTTTCATCAAAGAAATCCAATGATCTGAAATTTAACAGCTGCTTTGAAAGTTCCTCGGCTATATAATATGGGAGAAGCACTCTAGAAAAAAGAGGAGTCTCTTCATCGGTAAAAAGCTCTATCTGGGAGGTCTGATCAACAGATCGAATAGCCTCTACAGCACTTATTGCTGCAGCACTTCCTCCTATTATGATGTGTCGCATCTCTGTCTCCTTCCTTAACTGCTAAGTGCTTCGATTCGCAAATATGCTAACGCATTTTTTGTCAGAATATTTGTAGTTGCTGCTCACTCGGCACTAAGTCCTGAGTGAGTAAATTTGTTACCGAATTTATGGATCGAAGGACTAACTTAATGAAACAGTTCCCTAACGGCTCATTAGCAATTGCGCAGATAAAAATGAATCATTTATCACCATAACCTGTTTTTGGTCCGTATATAATCAATGTACGGAATGAAGCACATATAATGGAAGCAACTTTCGCAGTAGTTGAGCCGCGCGGGTCAGGTTAAAGTTACCGCAGGTACAGCATCTTGTCATCTGCAGGACTGCCTCCTCAACAGTTTTACGCCCCCGTTTGATATCACGAACCAGCTTATCTACAAGATTTGCCGATATCATGGCATGCCCACACATGGTAGTAAGTTCCAGCACCTCGTAATCGGGCAATTTCTCGGTCTTTCCCCATGTTCCCATGGAATATTCGAGTGAGTGAATGCGGCCCAGGCCAGCCTCATCCATGCACTGTTGTACAACATCAGTCAGGCCTGATACTATTACAGAAATCCCTGGTTTGTCGTCTTTGAGTTGTTTCAATAGGGCAACTACCCTTTCCCGATTATCAAAGGTACACTGAACAATAGTCCCATCAGTTACATGGTTCAATATATCATTCATCGTAGTGTTAAAGACATTGCCTGTTTTCATATCTCCCAAATTTACCGGGCCATTTTCATAGCAGATGCTCAGAAACTTTCGGGTCTTGGGTGCTGATCCCTTTTTGTTGACACCTGTGGCAGGGCAACCCAGAACGACAAAATCGTTTTCAAGGCTCTCCCTCTCACCCCTTCGATGTAAACTATGGGTCATAATCTTTCTCCTTTAATTATCTTGATAAAATTTGAACGCAGGTTCTCCCAAACCCATGTTGTTTTTGCTATTGATAGAATACCAGTATCCATATTTTTCCAGGATGGGTACGATTGGTATCTCACCAACAGGGGGAACCTTGGTGATGATCTCCACCGAAAAAACCGTATCAACCTTCTCAGCAGCTTCCTTTAAGGCCTCCAGGACCTGAGGGAGCACCTCTAATTTACACTTTCCCTCGATAATGGCAGATGTCGCCTTCTCATTGAGAACGTCGTCTCTGAGCTTGCCAGTTTTTACATCTGCCATAAAATGGGTGACTGGATTTTCCCCAGCAAACTCATACCCTAAGGGGGCCAAAGACATTGCGACAATTTCCACATCCTTAAAATAGGCCCCTACTCCTGGTCTGCCCAATTCAACGCCAACCCCAGCCTCACCAGGGAGAAAGCTGCCTTTAACATCATTGGTCTTCATCTCCTCTGTGCCACGGCCGGGGACCTGGGACCCCTTAAACTCAATAAGGGGGTTGCTTAAAATTGCCCGAACCTCTCGCGGCCAGGGTTCCTCTGGCTGGTAGAGGGCATTAACAGGACATACATCGGCCCGGAAACATACTCCGCAATCAGTGCATTTATCCTGATCAATTTCGATGTAGACCCTCCCTGGAATCGTATTATGCCGATGAAATGACTGAATTCTCCCCATGGGGCAATAGGGGAAACACCTCTTGCATGCAATGCACGTATCTTTGTCTGCCTTCATACATCCTCCTCACCGGTAGTGGTCTTTAAAAATATTGAAACAAAGCCTTATTCTTATCTCCTGGAAACCGTTCACCACGGTCTTGATTTCCTATGTGATTTCTGAAGTCGCTTGCAGGGCATCCTCTTTTGCCTCTTGGATATGTTGCCGCATCACCCGCTCACAAACATCGGGATCCTTTAATCTAAGGACCAATATGATTTTTCGGTGTCCGTCGATGGTTCTTCTTGCCGCCTTGAGATAGTGGAGGGTGTCCTTGCGATATCTCAACACGTATTCTCTCATGTTTGAAATCAGGCTGTAGAATCTCCGTTTATGGGCAATTAAGCTATGCAGTTTATCGTGAAACTGCGTGTTCCATTGAAAGATTTCATCCGTCCTTTTTCTTTTCAATGCATCTTCGGCCTTTTCTATGTATTCGTTGAGCTGTTCAAGGGTTTCCTCGGAAATATCTTTACAGATCAGTCTCAGGGCATAGCCCTCAAGGCTGGCTCGAATATCAAAGAGCTCCTCAATTTCATCCTTTGTATCCTGGGAAACGCAAAATCCCCTGGTCTCGAGTTGTTTGATCAGCCCCTCTAGCTCCAATTTATGGAGGGCCTCTCTCACAGGGGTGCGGCTGACTCCCAGCTGTCCCGCCAAATGCTCCTCGGTTAGCCTTTCCCCTGGACTAAAACCTCCAGAGAGAACATTGGTTTTCACATATTGGTAGACCTTTTCTCTTGCTGGGATAGTGTTATTTTTTGTGGTGGGATGAAAGGGTTGCTCTGTCATCATTGTATACAAGTTATTAGTGGGCTTACCTATTCAAAGAATTTGTAATATGTAGTTTGTAAAATGTCAACAAAAATAGTAAACAAAATATATCTATAAATTACAATAAGTTATAATCAACTATCTGAGATGAGTGGATAAACTCAGGAATAAATTGAGTAACATTGATTATTTTATTTTAATCAATGCGATTCTGTTTTGCATACAATTTGAAATGGTATTGTGAAAATTTGTAGTGCGGGTTTAAACCAGGTTTTTAGTTTATTGTGGGAATCCCTACTGAAAATCGTGCTTCAGACAGAATAATGAATAGGGTTTTTAAGGTCTCTCTTTATCTCATGAGCCCCGGACACCTGAAAAGCATCAATTATAAAAAAGCTTGACTCCGCCTATCCATTGGTATACATACTCTTTGCTCAGATCCGTAACGAGTTACTGATTTGACCGGCATTAGGGAATTTTCTCAAGAAAGGACGCCTTTGCAATGGTTTTTAGCCCTACTGTTGATAAAGAAAAATGTAATGGCTGCGAAGAATGTGTAGATGCATGCACTGTTGGCGTGTATGAGATGCAGAATGGTAAAGCAGTTCCTATAAATGCTGAAAAATGTATTGGTTGCGAAACCTGCATAGAGATTTGTAAAGAGAACGCAATTGTTGTTTCGGAAACCCTGCCTGCTTTATCCGAGCAAGCCATCTCCCTTTTAAAAGATATAAACTAGTTTGACAGGTTTATCGGTCACAATTGGAAAACAATGAACTAAGGGTGTTTGGGGAGGCGATCATGTCTGAAGGAGAAGGAATCAGAGACAGAGCATGAAAGGTATCGAAATAGATTTTCCCATCTTCTTAAAGATCAAAACCAATAGAAGCCAGTCTTTTCACCTCTTTGAGATCTGTGAGATCAAATGTAATTGGGGTAATGGTTATCCGGTCTTCTTGTAAGGCTTTTAAATCAGTATTTGGAATACTCTCTTCAACAGGCGTTTCACTGGCTAACCAGTAATATGAATTCCCTCTCGGGTCATTCCTTTTTTCATAGGTATCTCTTTGTCTCACAAGATCCTGTGTCGTAAAAGATATACCCTTAATCTGATTCTCAGGCATGGCTGGTATATTCACATTCAAGGCTGTTCCCTCTCTCAGGCTGTTCTGTGTGACAAACCTGATCATCTGGCGTGAAAATTTTGCAGGAAAGCTAAAATCAGGATCATTTTTAGTGTTCAGTGAAATAGCAACCGAGGGAATACCCAGAAAGGCTCCCTCTGTGGCAGCAGAAACAGTTCCTGAATATAAAAGGTTTATACCTACGTTAGAGCCCATGTTAATTCCTGAGATGATCATATCTGGTCTCTGTTGTAATATCTCTTGGATAGCTATTTTCACACAGTCAGCAGGAGTTCCGCTTACTGCATAGCCAAAGAAAGTCCCGTTTCTCTTGAACCGCCTCACCCGTAATGGGTTAGACAGGGTAATGGCATGGCCTACTGCACTCATCTCCGTTTCAGGGGCAACCACAGAAAGTTCAAAATCACCCTTTAACTCTTCATAAAGGGCTATGAGGCCCTCTGCTAATATGCCATCATCGTTTGTCAAAAGTATTCTCATCTTTCACCTAATGTCACTACCTATATAATATTATTAGGAACAATAAAAGGTTTAATATTATGAGATTGTAACATTCACAGTTCATTTTATTGATAAAAAATTTTGTCCTTGAAATTCTTCTCTCAGTAGCCGATAGTTTATGAAGTTTCTGTGTTATTGTTTCATGGATCGATGATAACAGTGCAGCCCCTGCTTGTATGACGGGCTGGGCAATTTCCTCAAGGCGATATCTATTGGTCAAGGTGGAGGTGGCCAAAATTTCAGTGTTTAAGGAGCTAGTTGCAAATTCCTAAGACTTCTGAGGATTAACCCTCAAATTTTGGCCTATGCGGGATGGAATGGTATTCTTTTTGAGATATTGCGTAAGGTGACAAAAACAAATATCCCTATACTGATCTCAAAATCGGCTCCCACAAATTTGGCTGTGAGATTAGCAGTAGAGGTGGGAATAACCCTCATTGGTTTTGTAAGAACAAAAAGGATGAATGTTTATGCCAATGAATGGAGGGTGATTTAATAGAAGTATGTCAGCCATTGAATTAACAAGAAGAGGGTTTTGCAAATTAATAGGCTTCTTTTGCCTGTGCGGATCTCTTTTAACCCCTTATAGAGTTTTGCCTAACGTAAAAAAGATTCCTCTTAAACAAAAAGGAGGTGGTAGCATGCAGTTACCTGATCCTAAGCTAGATGGAGATGTGTCTCTTGAAATGACAATCCATCAAAGAAGAACTGTTAGATCTTTTCACAGTAAGGCCCTTACCCTCAAGCAACTTTCCCAGTTACTCTGGGCAGCCCAGGGAATTACAGAGCCGGGAGGATTTAAAAGGGCTGCACCATCTGCCGGGGCATTGTATCCTATGGATATTTACGGAGCGGTTGGAGAAGAGTGTATTGAAGGATTAAATCCTGGCGTTTACCTATATGAGCTTGCTACCCATTCCTTTTCCCTTATCCAAAAAGGAGATATTAGAAGGGATATTGCAATGGCCTCATTAGGGCAGATGTGGATGTCATATGCCCCGATTACTTTTGTTATTACTGGAGAATACAGTCGAATTATGAGTAAATATGGACAGAGGGGAGTGAGGTATGCAATGATTGAAGCAGGGCATATAGGGCAGAATATCTTTCTTCAATCTCAGGCTATGGGACTGGAAGCAGGGATTGTGGGAGCCTTTGAGGATGGGAAGGTAATCCAGGTTATGGGGATTAAAAGCACCCATGAGCCCCTCCTTCTCATGCCCGTTGGATACAGGAGGTGAACAAGTAAGCGTTCAGCGCCCAGCAAACAGCCATCAGCAGAGAACTAGCCCTGGTGTAAGTTAAGTCGTTGAGTGGTGAGTCGTTTACTGCTCAACCATTTAACTGCTCAACCAATAAACTCAATGCCCTTCACTTTTACTGAATGCTGAATACTTACTTTAAGGTTTGAAATCTTTTGGATGTCGAGGTAATTTACACCTATGAAATGATTGAGGAGCTTAACAATGTATAGAAGAGTTCTC
>Ga0315545_1003261_pt1 | contig 14000 bp, 13 predicted proteins | sample SalMarSW160210MG_FD_203096 | JGI IMG/M metagenome (GOLD analysis project Ga0315545, IMG submission 203096) | Salt marsh sediment microbial communities from the Plum Island Ecosystem LTER, Massachusetts, United States - Salt Marsh Sediment SW1602-10 ... | reverse complement strand
AGTGATCAAGGCTGTTCCCATCGTCATTTTATCTTAAGCATACCAAAGATACTCCGAAGGTATTTTCTCTATGACCGCAATCTCCTTTCTGAATTAAGTAGATGTGTCTGTCCTCCGGCCCGGAGGGCCTACGCCCCGGAGGGGAGTCTTTGAAGGTGTTTTTTCAAGAGATCGTAGCAGAAGAGGATGCAGTGCCTGGGGCAGCTATTGTCATATAAACCTTTGGGGATTTCCTGGAGTTTTGTCGATAGCATATCACCGCATTTCTCCTTTTGCTTATTGCTCTCTGTTTGGAATGGAGGGACCCTGTAAATAGATATCAATAAAATTTCTTCATAGGCCACTATTATTTTACAGAATTTCCTGGTGACTTGGTCTACCAAAATGACTTTTAGGGTGATTGCCAATAGATCGAGGTGTTGCCTGATTATTTTAGTGAAAAGGTGGTTTTTTCTGAAATGTGGGCATGCTTATCTTAGAAAGGAAAAAATTCCAATATTCAAATCCTGACCTCAGATTAGATTTACCGATTTTAGCTCAAGGTTTACCCGCCATCTTTCTGGAGGGCCTGCCCGCCGTCTTTCTGGCGGGCTGTTTTAGGTAAAAGTGGCTGCTGTGAAGAGGAATGCAAACCAATCATTATCCATGATGCTGACAAAGCCCTTTATTTATTATTTCCCTAAAAGGCTTACTGGCTTAACAAAAGTCAAACAGAGGCTTGATCCCATTTCACATAAGTTCATTCAGAAACTACGACTCCTCTTTTCGCATAGATCTTTTAAATTTTAGAGGGCTTCCAAATTACTCTTGACAATCTGATCTACATATCAGGATGTCGCCCTTTACATAATATATAGAAATTCCGTCAACCTCGATCCTGCCAGGTTTTGGGATCTCTCCGAGCATGCAGGATTCCAAGGATCACAATCCTGTCCTCCTCGACCACGTAAAATATTCCATAGGGGAAACGGCGAACCAGGCCCCTCCGGACATTCTTGTATACGATAGGGTACATTTCAGGGGTTCGTTGGATGGATGACAGAGAGGCATCTATGCTAAGAAGGAAATCAGAGCCCAAACCTGAAACTCGTGCTTCATACCAACTATACGCCTCCGCCAGATCAAGCTCAGCATCTGGACGGATAATAAGGGCCCCTTTTTCATGCCCTGTTCCGTATTCTTTCCCTTACTACTTCCCAGGGTGACCCAGCATCAGGATTTTTGTGGTATGCATCAAGACGTCGATCCAGCTCTTGTTTCTGTGCCTCCGTCAATTGAACTGATTCAGGAACAACAACAATGCTGTCCCAGAGGTCCTCTACAAGCTGAATCCTCTCAGAAACGCTCAATTCCAATAAATTAGCTGTGGTTATCTTGTTCGTCACAAAATTACCTTATCAAAATTTGGGGTGGGATGCAATCCTAATGATTGCAATGATTGCAGGATATTATGCACCAAAGTTCTGTATAGTCCCAATATATTTTATTTTTTAAAGAATTCCCAAGTGCATTAGTTTATCAGAATCAGTTTTCAGGGTGATTGTCAAAAGATTGGCGGGCTTGCCCGCCGTTTTTCTGGCGGGCTGGCGTGAATTCTTTGGTGAGGAGGGAATTGTGCCAAAATATCAATTTGAGCTGCACATTTAGATCAATTGTCACTTTTAAGTTGTTTTAGATTCTATTTTCCCTATTACGAGGTCTAATCCAAAATTTTTAGTTAATAGTAAAGGTTTGACCCTATATTCACAAAAAGGGGGACTTTTTTGCAAAGTAGAGGTGTTTTTTCTCTTGATTTATCCCGTGAAATTCCCAAGGACAGCGAAGCGTATTTCACTGGGACTCGCCCTTTAATGGGTGCCCCTTTATTACCAATGAAAGCCCACCAAAATTCCAAAATGTCCCCCACCTGCATCAGCATCAACGCCAAAAAGGGTCACATCAGCAGTTGAGTACTTTCCCTCGAGGCCAATGTTGAAGTTCTTGCCTAGCGTCCAGTATACACCTCCCCCAATCCATATACCGGCAGCACTATCATCATCAGAAAGTCCACGTCCGCTGAACTCACCAGTGATAAAGGATATTCCCCCACCGATGAAAGGCCGTACTCTAGGGAAGGCATCCCATATCTTTCGGACCCCTACATTAAGCTCAGAGGTTTTACTTTCAAATTTGTCACCCAAATAGGTGCCTGCACCTGAGCCACTTAAAAAATCAATAGCAATGCTAACTGGCCAGCCGACCTGTTTAAAATCAACCTCTACACCATATTCATCTTGCTCATCTGTGGGCTCCCATTCATATTCATCGAGTGCCTTGGCTCCTAAGAAGAGGTTGAGATTTCCTGTCCAATCACCAGGACTTGAACCAGAGATCGCCAAGCCCGGAACTGACAGCCAAAAACATACAATAACCAAAAATACTATTTTTTTCATCGCCTTCTCCTCCTTTAAATGTGAAAGATACCTATTAACAATTTGGAAATTCTTATTGTCTAGGATGCCACAAAGTCAAGAAAAAGCAAGACTAAATTATTAGATAGAAAAAACGGATGGAAAATACCAATTAATGAAAACGCAACAGGTAAGATCTGATCCAATCTCTGGCTGCTGTCAAGAGGAATGCAAACCACTCATTATCTGTGATGCCGATGGAGCCTCACGGGCAAGCCCTACAGAATGACGGCGGACAAGCCCGTGGCACCACTTAGTTTCGCCGATTTGCTTCGCGAACGGCGGGACTTAGTGGCACGACATCCCGCCCGCCTCGCCTGAGCGAGAGCGATGGCGGGCAGGCCCGACCGTAATCCCGTCCACAAAAGGATGGGATTAAAGCTGTGACTTTCTGCGGTCGGGGTAAAGCCCTTCATTTCGTATTCCGTGGAACGATTTACTAGCTAACAATTGTCAAAAAAGATTTATCCCTTCACTTGCCCCTTCCTATGGCAGCGGTGAAACCCTTCGAAGCAACTTGGAAAACATCGGGTCCATCGTGGGATTAAAAGTTTAATCTGACACTAAATTTAAACTTGAATCGAGATAGGGATAGTTTGTTTAGCCTTTTGTTGCTTTAGTTTCAAGTTAGATAAAGATTTTGGATCGTATAAAACGAATTTCTTACGACAAAGCTTGATTCAATCTATGCTAATGCACGTTATTGAATATTTACCACGTATTCTCCGCTCCGTGCCAAACAAACATCGTTCTTTACAATAAAACATTCAATCCAATGCATCCCAGTGTAAAGAGTTGCTTCCCTCTGCTGCAGCCCCCCCATTCCGGCGGTTTTAGCTGGAAATATGCCCCCTCGAAGCCCTTTCTTTCCAAAGCTTGCTGCCTCGTCACCTGTGTTAACGACCTGCCAATAGACGGTAAATGGAGGAGGCAAATTTGTATTGGCAATGAAGCGCAAAGAAAGATGTTTGGAAAGGGGGTTACTATCGCTACTAAAATTATACCAGCGGTCGTTGTAAGAATACTGGCCTGTTATGCTTACAGAATAGTTATTTTTCACAGGCCATATTGGTTTCTGCCGGTGATGGACATTAAACAGGCTCGGAACTTGTGAGTCGGTCCCTACTGCGAGAGCTGCCTTTAGACTATCGCTATCAAGGATTTGTTTCAATGATTCATTAATTACCTTTTCTCCAAAACTACCCTTAAGGTATTCGCTGATTGATCGGATGTCTTCTTTCTTCAATACCGTCTCCAAGTTAGTTCGTACCCTCAAAAGCCAGTTTCTGAACTTTGATTCTTTACGCAGGTTTTCATTCCACTTGTCGGCGAAATTTTCTTTGGGATTTACCGGATTCGGAATCCAAAATACGCCATTCAACTTTTGGATGTGGCTGGGCATCCCAAGCACTATGGAAACCAGCGCATCATAAAGATCGGCCTGATTAGAGTAGGCCAAGGCGGCTAGGGTTGTAATGATAATTGAAATAGGCTTGTCATCCGGGTCATCTTCAAACATGATATCCCTGTGACGTTTTAGCAACTGGATTGACCGCTGAAGGGTGGTTTTAATTCCATAATCGGGGACATCTTCAATACCAACCCGCATTTTTTCAGCAAACATTATCCTCTGAGCCTCAAACTGGACCTTCATCCTTTCCCTAAACCATTCAGAGTAACCCCTGGGATTGCTGCGCGGCCAATCATTGTCGTAGATTTCGTAATTCCACTGGGTTTTGTCTGTGATGCAAATCGCATGTTTTGCCCATACCTCCGGAACACCTGAATCAAGCAATAAGCTTACATAATCCATCTCATCCGGAATAGCCGGAAGGATATCCATATGAAATTGAACGTCTTCGGCATATTGCAGCGTCCAGCAGCGGAGACCTTCCTCTTTGTCAATCATCCGATTATAGTTACTATTTTCTGCCAGTCGATTTCCGACCATTTGTTTCAGTTCTATTTGCGTCACATCCTGTTTCGTGAGTTCCAGCTGACAGACTAAATCGATGTCGTATTCATCCTGATCGGTGATGGGTTTAACAACAGTTCCAAGTCTAAAAGACCCCTGCGGATAAATGTCCGGATCATACCGCTCAAGCAGAGAGCCCTCTTTTCCAAGCCAGCGGCCTACAGCTTTATAGTGTTCTTCTGCCTCCTTATAGCGAGCCTCAGGGATCTCGAGAGAATCAGTAAGATTTTCTAAAAGGCGGCTGAGCTGCTTTTTTCTTTCATTAAACATGCCATATCTCCAATGCTTAATAATGGATCGGCTTATATTCGGGGGCAATGTGCCCCATGAACCGTTCTTTGAATTTAGGTGTATGGAATCGGCTCTCATGTGCCGCCTTGCCCAGCAAGGCCTCCTCAGTGAGCTTGTCCAATGCAAACAATCTGTCCGGCACTTTCGGGTCAATCCGATAGACCTTGTCACTTCCGAGCAGATGAAAAGCCTGGGTAAAGGCGCCTATGCTTTGGCCCCTCAGCACCACATCGATCGCACTTCGCTTCCATTGCCATATCCCCCCATGATCAAGCTCATTGGGGCGATTCTTTACTTCATTAGTTGTGCCCAAGCTGAGAACATATATTGCTTCAAGTGGGACATGAAGCATGCTAACTGCCTCTGCAATACCCACCATGATAGGGTTGTTGGCCCATACACCGCCGTCTACTAACCGGATGCGATCAACTTCTCCAAAACAAGGGAAAAAAGTGGGTGCTGCACTGGTTGACATGGCGACCTTCCATATTGGAACTTTGTAGTCTCTGGTCAGCCGCTCATGATGCGGTGTTTTAAACAGATAGATATCGTCCTCGCCAAGGCTGTAAGATGGAATCACCAGTCGTTTTTTGCTATCGGCCAGTCGCTTTTCGCCGAAGCACTCTTTTAAAGCCTTTTCCAGAGGGAGTGATTTGAATTTGTTCCGGAACCAGTGCCTCCACCAGTGCCACATTCGCTTTGGGACCGTCGGCCCTCTCCCTGCAAATATATCAGGGCCTTTGTTCACATAGAAATGAACTATTTCACGAGGAGTCATTCCGATGCCCAAAGCCAGGGCAATGATGCCCCCTGTTGATGTCCCCACTACAAGATCGAAGTGATCTGTGACTCTTAAATTTAGGTCATCCTCAAGGTGTGCCAAAACGGCTGCCGAAAAAAGGCCTTTAATACCACCGCCATCAAGCGAAAGGATTTGAAAGCGTTTAAGGTTTTGGGGGGTACCTTGCCCTGATGATTTCTCCTGTTCCATCCTGTTATCCTATTTATAGCTTTTCCTGCCGCGACCTTTTACTTCTTGGCTGAAGAATCGGCATTACTGTCACTCACCGGACCCTCATCAGTATTAGGTTGAGCTGGCTTATTAGGAGGCTTCACCGGAATTTCAGGCGGAACCAGTCCCTTTTTTGCTATAATGCCGATCTCCTCAAGGCTAGTCTTTTGGATATCTGTTGTTTTGACAGATTTTTTATTGTCATACATGTCAACCTCCCTAGAAACAATATTTATTGAGACAAAGAATAACAAAAATACGACTGCTAGGATAAAAGCAGAAGCAGATGCAATGTTTGCTAAATTTGTAAACCTTGCTGGTTTGTTCAGTTCTTGAAATGCCTTGTCATTGTTTTCGACGTAGTATTCCTCAGCTAGTTTAAGTTGGCGGTCGAAGGCAAACTGACTGGATATAAAAGAAATCAACGTTGTCATTACTGAAAACGCAAATAATATCCAAGCAATTACCAACGTCCATGTATGGAATGAATTGAATATGGGTACAATATTATGTATAAAGGTTAGTGAAAGAGCCAATCCACCACCAGAAAGAGTTAAGATAGCCTTATCGAACTGCATAAAACTTAGCTTGCGGCCCTCTAAGAGATGATTTCGAAACTGACTGTAAATTGTTTGGGTTTGCTCGTCCATTGAAACCATTGCTCCCTCCTCACTCCAATCTTGTGTCAAGGTCTCCTTTGGGTTTCCTGTTAATAGTGGGGACCTGCCCAGAAACAGGCCCCCGGTTAGAGATTATTACCCAACAGTCCAAACTTCAGCCTGGATTCCCAGTTGTGTTAGCCTAGATTGAGCTGAGTCTTCCGAGCCCTTCGGAACAACAACAATAAATGTTTTCCCGTGGTGTTTGGCGCTTGCGGCAAACAACCTCCACTGGTCTCCTGTATGCTGGTCAAAAATAGAATCCGATGTCTCGATTTCAAAGATGTGTCGGGTTCCGTTGCTGCTAGCGGTTAAATCGGGGATGTGGCCGTTTCCTGTCGAGGTCCAGTATATCAGCTCAGGTTGGTCAAAGCCTTTTATGTCGGCTTTAAGATTTCTGAATCCATTAGATACTAAATGATTGTAGACATCCCTAACCATCTGGTCATGATTATATTGATATTTTCTCTTCGCCAATTTTACCTCCATTAGTCACTATAGGAGCTACATACTAGGTCAAGCTCCTGATAAAAATTAGCACCTTCACTGATAGAACCCTAATAATCGAAGAGTACTAACAGCGGCCCTAGCCTACAATTTAACGGAGATATTATGAATTAGTGAACATTTTAGACCCCTCCTTTCCTCGGTAAGTTTTAAGAATACCGAGGAATCGCTGAGGGTTAGGCAGGTGTAAAGAAAAAGCTTGACATGTGGAAGCCTTTCTTAATATATAACACTTATTCAGATTACTGGAGTACCGGTATTCTTAACCGAGCCCTAGTCGTCGCAGCGACCAGGGCTTTTTACATTATATTGAGTTACTTGGCATTATAAAGCCATACATATGGTATGTCAAGAAAAAAATGGCACCTTTCTTGCATCCGCATTTTTAATCCACTTTTAAATAAGACCCCCCCCCCAAACCAAACCTACCTCTTTGAGCCAATGCTTTTATGGTCTTTCGGCCTCGGGCAATGAACACTATATGACTCGACGCTAAACCCTTAAAAGCACAGGGATCTTAGAACGCGGATCTTCCGGCATATACCTAATATTCAACCTAAGTGTCTATTTAAGGAAAAATTTATTTCCTTTTGCCACTTTTCTTGTCTGGTCGTTGTGTCAACGCTGAGCCAGCAACGCTTTTTGTTTTTTTTGAGGTTTTCTTGCTTATCAAAAGCTTGGAAGCAATTTTGCCCACTCTTTTTGAAGTTTTTTCATTTTTTGCCATTCCGGCACCTCCATAATTAATATTTAAAGGGTCCAGAAGGAACCTACTTCCTCCTATGACTGCTTTCCCTCACAATCATAAACGATGGTAGGTAACAATTTATTTTCGTCTATATTTTTTTCAAGAGGTTCTGGTTCAGAATCCGGATAGTAAGTGCTTCCTGGCTTACGTTGAAGAGGTGGGCTAATTCAGAAATGATTTTTGTATGTTTCAAGGCTCGTTTTAGGGATTCCAGCGGTACAAGCAATTCACCTGAGAATTCATTAGCTTCGTTATTACAGATCTCTGCCTCTTCGGGAGGCAATTCAAACTCTGGCTTATGTTTCAATAAATAGTGACCGAGTTCATGTCCCAGTGAAAATCGTTGTCTGTGTTCATGATGGCTTTTGTTGAGTCCGATCAACATGTTATCAGGATAGATAATTGCTGAATGGTGATCAGCCATACTATCAAGGTACTCAACATGAAATCCAAGGTATTTAGCTATGTTTATGACTGGCACTTCATATTCAATTTTTGTTCTAGTTGCCTGCTTGTATCTTTCTAGTAAATTACGGGCATGATTCCTGGCAAAGCCAACCCTTTTTTTCTCATAGGTTTCATCAATCATTTTAGTTTGTCCTGAAGGTTTTTCAAATAATTCTCAAGCTCTGGGTCTGACACTGCCCCTGCCTTTCTACCGCTAGACTTAAGGATTAATTCCTTCAATGCCCGGTTCATGTCTTCTATTTTAGATTCTGGAATCCCATGTTTATCATCATACCTTGCAGATGCCTCGGCAATCTGTGGCTGCATCTTGAATAGCTGGTACGATTTTTTGATCAACTCTATGGCAATTTGTGCTGTTAATCCAATTGCGCGGATAAGATTTGCCATCTCATCCAGCGTAAAATCTAAGGGTGAAATGCCATCATTTTCTAGTAAAATAATCTTGTTTGTTGCTATTTTCGCTCTTGTCGCTAAATCCGACGTACCAGCTTTTTCCTTTATTCTGATAAGCCTTATATACTCTCCAAATGAATTAAGTTTCGCCGGATTCTGAAGTCTTTTCTTTGTATCCCTCAACTCCTTTTGCCTTTTTTCCAGTCTTTCAATGGTTTTTTCCCTAACTGCCTTAGGAATCTCTCTTCCGGACGGGAGATCCATCAGGTACTCTATTATCTTGTCTTCGGGGGGAAGCTCTCCCATTTTGATCAAAGATTTCAGTAAAACATCCATTCTGTCTTTTTTCTCTTCCATTTTAGATCACCCACCTTCAGCTTCTATAAGATATTTTTCTAGCTTTTTCTTCAACCTACTGTAATAAACTTTTACATGTCCCACAGGGATTCCAGTCCATTTACCTATCTCCCAATGAGGGATTTCCATGGCACACGCCTGTAAGATTGTTCGGTTCTTTTCGTCAAGACCATCCAAGAATTCCCCCACTTTCTGGGCTAATGGATGCTCTTCAGATTTTGGTGAGAAGTAATCATGGAAAATTTTTCTGTCTAATTCTAATTGGGTCTTATGCAATATCCCATCATTAGTGTCGGTATGGGCAGTGTCCATAGATTGAAATTTCATATGTTTGGACACTTTCTGTTCATTTCTGAGGTGATCAATGCACAAATGGCTGAAAATTGTAAAAACCCAGTTTTTAAAGCCTTTCTCTGATTTTAATTTAAACGAATCGATCTTCTCTATGACAAGCAAAAAAGTATCATCAATAATCTCAATCAGATCTTGATCATTTAAAGCATTATATTGCAAGCGCCCCCAGCGATAAAGTCGGTCTTGGTATCTTTCAACTAAAAATCTGGCTCCGAGGGTGGAATCTCTTTTCAGCTCATCAACAATCAGAGAGTCTTGAATATCCAAATTAAGCCCTCAATAAAAATAACGTTATTAGGTTACTAGTGAAGCGAGTTCCCAATTATAACCCATAAAGATTTTAAAGAGAGGAGGTCGCCAGCAAATGAAAAAACATATGAAAAAGCCATGTCTGAAAATTTAGCAGTATTTGAGGTAGATTGTAGCATATGAGTTTCTTCCCCTATTACTTCAGTGCTGGCGTGTTATGCATATTATAGTAGCTCTCACATAATCTAGAACTGATTATTTATGCCTCCTGCGGGTTTGCTCTCTTATGTTTCTGCTGGGGCTTAATATCTTCCCGTTGTGTTTTTATCTTGGTCAGGAGAACTGAGGCTGGTTCATAGGAGCGGCCTTCTTCCCGGGCCAGTTCAGCCTCGGTGGGCACCAGTTCTCCACGGAAAGTCTTTGCTAATATTGCCTGTGTTAACCTTTCAGCCCTTTCGCCTGCCGCTGCTAGGAGTTTCTCAATTCTGTCAGTCAGACTAAATAATGCATTTATTCGTTTGACAATCTCCATTTGCTCTAAAGGAGGGGGTAACGGCAAAATGATTTTGGATAGTATTTGGGCATTTACGTTTGGCTGCCCGATACCTATTTGATCGGAAGTGATTTGTCGCCAGTAAGCAGATGACTTAAAAAAAATGCTTACAAATTCCTTTGATATTCTTTCGTTGATAATGATCCTAATAAGATAAGACGCAAAAACAGATGCAGGGAATTTACTGCATAAGAGATAGTTTTTCCCTACTGTGGCTCCAGTTCGTGCAAAAACGAAGTCACCATCCTCTAATAAATATTTTGGTTTTTCCTTCTCGTCTATTTTGCAGTATGGAACATTCTCCCAGTTAACTTTATCGTTTTGAATGTCTGTTATCCTTAGCAGCTTCGGGCCAACTGGAGCACTCTCTGACTTTGCAGTATATCCGTAATGTATTCTGTCTGAAATATTTCCGACCGTAGTCCATACCCATTTAGCAGGTAATTCGGCGAGATCTTGGCTATCCGGGATATGTACTTTTTTCTTTGTTCTCACGTTTACTGCTATTTTACTGTGCTGTTGCCTTATCTCTTCTAAGCTTTTCGATGCGGGTTCAATATCTGAATTCTTCTCTCTCCAATCAGCCGTAAGGCGGCCGGAGCAGGCGGCGGCGAGGACAGACTGGCGGAAGCGCTTGAGAATCTCCTTAACCCTGGCCAAACGCTCACGTACCACATTAACCCGCGCAAGCAGTTCGTCAACCTTCGCCACGATCCGTTTTTGTTCAGCCAATGGCGGGATAAAGATCTCGATATTTCCTACGTCTGCGAGAGAGACGTTGTTCATGCTCCCACCCCTAGCCTGGTCTATTATTTGATGAATTATAACTTTAGACCCGAGTTGCAATTGTAAAAATCCTGGTAAAACAACATCGCATGTTCCTCTGATAATTGCTAGAGCCTGGTTGGTATTAGCTGGCAAATCTTGCTCCAGGACAAGACAAGTTGCCCCTATAGTCCCAGCAATTGAGAATAGGAGATCTCTGGCCATTAAGATTGAACGGCTTTGATTTAGGTTTGCTTCTTCAGATATGAAATGCCTGATCGAATTATGGTCAATGCTCCCATCTTTGATATTCTCGACCTTCACAAATTTTATTCCAGATGTTTGATATTTAAAACCGTATGAGGTAGGCGTTGCACCCTTGGTTATCTTTGTTGAAATGCTTTTCAAACGACATACGGCCCATCCCTCTGGCAAACCGTTGTTACTAGGCATTCTTTGATCTTCCCATACCTGGTCAAATTTTATTGCGCTCATTTTTTAGACTCAACAGCATCAAGGACTTGAACTTCGTTTTCATTGCCCAACATATCAATAATTAAATTCAGCTCCTGGACTGCATTCTCAAGCTCCGCGATAGCATCCGTGGCGAGCTCTTCAGGTTCCGGCAACTCATTACTATCCCCAAGGGATTCATCCCTAAGCCATTTGAGGCTGTCGATCTTGAAATCGCGCTCCTTAACCTCGCTGATGGAGAAAGAGCGCCAGCGGTCCTCTTTGGAATCGTTGGGGTCACGTTTGGCGTGGCCTTCGGGGTTTGAGCCGAAGCAAGCTTCGAATTCAGCAAAGTATTGGGGAGTTAAGGGGCGGTCTTTCTTTGTTATTCTTGGAACATTGGTGCGGGCGTCGTAGACCCAGACGGTCTCAGTCTGGTAGCCTTTGATAAAGAAGATCACGTTGGTTTTAGTGCCGGGGCTGTATGGGGTAAAGGTGCCGTTGGGGAGCCGGAGCACGGTGTGGAGGTCGCAGTCCTCGGTGAGGATCTTGAATACCTCGCCGGCCTGGTCTGCGAACAAGACATTGTCGGGGACTACAACGGCTGCGCGGCCGCCCAGGCTTAAAATACTCATCACGTGCTGGACAAAATTAAGCTGCTTGTTGCTGGTGGAGACGGTGAAATCGTCGCGGGTTGGTGCCTGGTTGGCTCCTTTGGTTCCGAAAGGGGGATTGGTCATCACGCAATCGAAAAGGCCAGCTTTTTTGGGCTCATAGATGGCATCTCCCAGGTAGATGTTTGCCCGGATGCCGTGAAGGTAAAGGTTCATCAATGATAGTCTTCTAGGCCTTGCTACCAGCTCCGTTCCTGAATAGGCAGTGGTATGAATGCGATTGGAGTCTTCTCGTTTAAGTGCGCCTTTGGACTCCTCTATAAGCCACTCATAGGAGCAGACCAGGAAGCCGCCAGTCCCTGCTGCCGGGTCATGGATGGTAAAATCCATGCTCTTGCGAGGATCGGGCTTCATGCAGCGCACGATAGATTGAATGAGGATGCGTGGGGTGAAGTATTGTCCGGCTCCCTTTTTCCCCTCTGATGCCGACTTTTCGAGTAAGCCTTCATATGCCTGTGCTTTTACGTCAATATTGAGGCCGGTCCATTCAGTTTCATCTATGAGATTGACCAGGCGTTTCAGGTTGACCGGGTTGCTGAACCGGGATATAGCACCACCGTAAATGTCGCCTAACATGTTTTTCAGTTTCCCCAGTTCCCTCAGGGCGTCCACATAGTGCTCTAATAGATCCGTTCCCGATTTCTCCCTCAAAACGGCCCATGAATAATCGGCAGGGATTTCCGCGCCCTTCTCCTCGATCATCTTGAGGAAGAGGAGATAGGTCAACTGCTCGATATAATCACCGTAATCGATGCCATCATGCCGCAGGGTATGGCAGAATCCCCAGAGTTTGCCTACGATGTCGGTCATAAAGATCCTTTTTTTGACAGGATGGACAGGATTAACGGAATTTTTTTATTTTCTGTTTATCGTGTGAATCCTGTCTAATTTAAAATTTTATTTTTTACTCTTAGCTCGCTTGCCATAGACGGCACGGCGTTCTTTGACCTGAAAGCCAATTTTTTTTCGGGGTTTTTCAGGTGGCGCCATAAGTTGGCGAATAGCTTCAAAAATGGTTTGAATCTGTTCATCATGATCTTCAAGCCGTCGCTCCAGATCCACAAGCTGATGAGCCAATTCTTTATGTGTTAACAGTATTTCCCGCAGTTTTACAAAAGTCCGCATAATGGCAACGTTCACTTGAATAGCTCGTTTGCTCCTTAGGACGCTTGAAAGCATTGCAACCCCTTGCTCAGTAAAAGCATAGGGGAGATATCGACGCCCGCCCTTCCCTTTTGAGATCACAATTTGTGATCTCAAAGAATCAAATTCATCTTGTGTAAGTTGAAACATGAAGTCTGGGGGGAATCGTTCGATATTCCGCTTCACGGCCTGAATGAGGCTTCGCGTCTCCACCCCGTAAAATTCTGCCAAATCCATATCCAGCAAAACCTTCTGCCCTCGGATAAGAAAAATTGACTTTTGAATCCGCGCAACAGGAACCACCAGATCATGTTTTGTCATATTTATCCCTTCCCATGCCCAATTTTATATCTGATTTTTTTATAAACGACTTATTTTGCAAAGGCATAAACTTTTTTGAAACTTAAATCGCGAACATATCACAATTTGTGATATCCTCATAATCTCATCTCTGGATAAAGCAAACATAATGTCCGGCGGAAAATGATCACGGCTGTGTTGCACAGATTGTAGAAAAATACTATATCTTATCAATCCTGTAAATCCTGTCAAAAACTCAAGCTGCAATGGCAGCATTGATTTCGTGGATAACGGTCTCAAGGTCGCCCCCGAATACCCTGTTCAATTTCCCCCACGAGGTTCCTTCCTGAAAAAAAATAGGCATTAAATCGATATCCCCTTTTTCCATGAGCAAATTTTGGGTGAGGTGCCTTCTGATCAGCTCAAGCCACTTTTGCTGTTCCTCGGTGAAGGCGCGGTCGGATTTGACCTTCATCATGGCCTTGTTAACCCGCTGCTCCGGGGTGAGCAATTCGCTGCCAGTGGCCGCATGCCGTATGATGGAAATGATGTCCGCAAGCTCCTTATGGTACGCGCGACGAAGGTTTTTTTCCGTGAATTTATCCACCAGAAAGTCGGGATTTGTTGCCAAGGCCGCTCGCAAGGCCTT
>Ga0315545_1003258_pt1 | contig 14011 bp, 21 predicted proteins | sample SalMarSW160210MG_FD_203096 | JGI IMG/M metagenome (GOLD analysis project Ga0315545, IMG submission 203096) | Salt marsh sediment microbial communities from the Plum Island Ecosystem LTER, Massachusetts, United States - Salt Marsh Sediment SW1602-10 ... | reverse complement strand
ATGGGATAGCAAACGGCGCCCCGAAGAGATAATTTCATATCTCATAGGGTAAACATCCCATCCCGATGAGACAGCAAACGACGCGTCTCACAGGACAGGCAGGGCAGGCAGAGAGTTTTAGCCACAGATTTACACGGATTGACACAGATTTGTATTGCCACAAATGACACAAAGAGCAGAAGGCGGAGGACAGAGGGCAGAAAGGGTATCAGGATATCAGGCAATCAGGAGGCAGGAAATCAGAATATCGGGGTATCAGGAGAGTGGGATATCAGGGTATCAGGGAATCAGGAGAGCAGGGGATTAGAAGTTCAAAGCTTAAAGCTAAAAGTGCCCGCCGCCCCGCCTTGCGTCGGAAGACGCGGGGGCAGGCAAAGCCATAGTGTAAAATTCAAAATTGATGGATGATTTTAATTTTGACGGATTGAGGTCCTTCGACCCTGCTTCGCTAAAGCTACGCAGGGCAGGCAAGCTCAGGATGCTCGTAAAGGCATCTCGCAGTTTAGGGTATGGTATTGTTTGAAAATTAGTTAGATTTGTGACTGAAAAAAGATATTGCCGAACCGGTTCTGCTTCGCGGGGCCGGTGAGGTTGATGTTATGCGGAAAGCATAAAGGTTTATATTGACCCCCAGCGGAAGATGACCTCCGCCGCGCAGAGTAATAAAAATGCCCCCGTCGCAAGCAAGAACCCCCCGGCAGGCCGGGGGGCTAAGTAGTATAAATAAACCCCCCGGCAGGCCGGGGGGCTAAGTAGTATAAATAAACCCCCCGGCAGGCCGGTGGGCTAAGTAGTATAAATAAACCCCTCGGCAGGCCGGGGGGCTAAGTAGTATAAATAAACCCCCCGGCGGGCCGAGGGGCTAAATAAAACAAATAAAAAAATTGCCGAAGGGCATTGCCATAATTATTATTCGATATATGCAAAAGCTTATAGCATATATGATTACATGGACTACATATGGCTCATGGCTGCAAGGCGATGAAAGAAAATATGTAAAAGACGGACAAACCCTCGAACCTAATCAAAACCTTAAAAAATCAAACCTATTATCCCTCAAACGACAAATAATGAAACTTACACCCTCACAACAAAATATAGTACAAAACACAATCCTCGAAGAGGCAAAAAGAATCAATCATAAAATCCATGCCATCACAGTGTGCTCCAACCATATTCATATCGTCGCAGAAAATAACCATACGCCAATAAATCAAGCTGTTTCAAGATATAAAAATGTTGCAACAGCAGCATTAAAAAGAACAGGATTTAACACAAAACCATGGACAAAAGGATTCGACAAAAGATTCTGCTTCACAGAAGAACAATTAAAACAAAAAATAGAATATGTTAATAAACATAATATTCAATAAACAGAACCCCTCGGCAGGCCGAGGGGCTAAATGAGATGGAGCGACGCGGGGCCGGTGAGTTTGATGTTATGCGGGAATCATAAAACAATAGTTAGGTAAAAATGAATTTTGGGGTAACACGGAAGAAGCAGGAAGAACTTGAGGCAAGAATGGCGGCCCTGGGAGTGCGCGAAGCGGACATAGAGGAAAAATATATTCGTTCATCGGGGCCTGGCGGACAAAACGTAAATAAAACCGCCAGCTGCGTTTATCTGAAACACATACAGAGCGGGCTGGAAGTGAAGATGCAGCGGGAACGGTCTCAGGGGCTGAACCGGTATTATGCACGAAAGCGATTGTGTGAGCTGGTCGAACAGGAGAAAATGGGCACCAAGAGTCCGGCGGCATTAAAGGCAGAGAAGATTCGCAAACAGAAACAGCGCCGCAAACGCCGAAGCAAAGGGGCAAGGGGGGCAAGGGGAAATCAATTGACTATTTACTATTTGCCATTTATTATTTGTTGAGGGAGCCCCACCCCGCCAAACGAACTGCGGGCAAGCGCAGAGATAGGAAATCACGAGCAGGTCTCTGGGCTCGGTGATGCAAAAGCCATTAATGAATGGACGCTATGCGATTATATCTGATAAATCCGTCAAATCCGCTTGTCAGCATCGTCAAAATCAAGGAGAGCTGGTGGAACCGCTACCGCGTGTGGAAACCACTGAGCCTTATGGTTCTGGCGGGCCTGACCGGGCCGGAGTGGGAAATCCGGATATTGGATGAGAACCTCGGCGTGCCGGACTATCGGGCGATGCCTCGGCCTGACCTGGTGGGCATTACGGCTTTTACCTCGCAGGCGAACCGCGCCTATGAAGTGGCCGGTTACTTCCGGAATCTTGGCGTACCCGTCGTCATAGGCGGTATTCATGCAACAATGTGCATAGACGAGGCCATTGAGCGCGTGGATTCAGTGGTTACCGGGGAAGCTGAGGGGGTCTGGGCGCAGGTTTTGGAGGACGCCCGGCATCACAGGCTGAAAAGCCAGTATGACGGAGGGTTTGCCGAGATAAAGAATGTCCCGCCCGCCCGTCATGATTTGCTATCTACTGGATATACCTTCGGAGCCATTCAGACCACTCGCGGCTGTCCATTGAACTGCAGCTTTTGCAGCGTGACGGCGTTCAACGGGGCCAAGTACCGGCATCGCCCCATTTCGGATGTCGTGCGGGAACTCCAGTCGATTCGTGAGAAACGTGTTTTAGTGGTGGACGACAACCTTATCGGCACGCGCCCCGAACACATCGCCCGCGCCAAGGAGCTGTTCGGCGCTATGGCACAGGCGAAGCTGCGAAAGGAGTGGATTGGGCAGGCCACCATTAACTTTGCCGATGATGAAGAACTACTGTCGTTGGCGGCCAAGGCCGGGTGCAGAGGCATCTTCATCGGCTTTGAATCGCCCTCGCCGGAAGGGCTTCTGGAGGTCGGCAAGAAATTCAACCTTCTGAAAGGGCGGGACTTCCGCGCCTCCGTACAGCGGATACGACGGCACAACATTCAGGTAGTGGGTTCGTTTATCATCGGTTTGGACATAGATGAGCCTGGCATCGGTAAACGAATCGCCGAGGCGGCCGGTCAGTACGGTGTGGACAATCTCAACGCGCTGTTTTTGACTCCCCTGCCGGGCACGCGCTTATGGGAGCAGATGACATCGCAGGGTCGCATCGCCCTCGACACGTTCCCACAAAACTGGAAATACTACACGCTGACCTTCCCTGTGGCTCGGTATAAGCATTTGTCTCTGGACGGCGCCATTGAAGAAATGATCTCGTGCGACCAGGACTTCTATTCCATGTCGCACATTCTGGGCAGGGTGTGGGGCAACTTGTGGCAACACCGCAAACCGCTGATTACCCTGGTGAGCAATCTCTCATGCAGGAGCAATATCAGGCTGAACTGTAAGGCATACGCGGACTTCAAGCGTTACTGGGGCAATAGGTGCAGTTGTGTAAAGGAGTCACAAAGGACGATGGTGCTTGACTTTTTAAAACGACCGATTCGAGGAAAACAGGTGTTGACCCCCAGCGGAGATAGGGGCTAAGCGAGAAGGAGGCGACGCGGTGCGTTGCGGTTGACGTTATGCGGAAAGCATATAGGCGGTAGTTAAGTGAAGAAAAAGAGGTTATATGAAGGTCATACAGATAGTTCCGTTGTCGGACGATAAGCCGAGCCTGAAAACCATTCTCAAAGACACCGAGCGGAAACTGCGCGGCAGAGGGACGACGTTCAAACGTCAAAAAGAAGGCAGATGGGTCCACATCAAGTACCCCGGGTGGATAAACTGGGATTTGGCAAGAGGAGGTATCATAGTAGCCGAGGTGCAGTCCAAAATACCAAAATCCGAATGGCAACTGCTGCAGGCCTTTATAGGTTACGTGGACCGCCACATCGGCAAGTACGTTAAGAGCATCAACATCATTTACAGGTAAACAGCCGCCAACCCGCCAAACAAACGGCGGGTAAACTCCGGATGGGGTTAAATATAACGACGACCGCCGGGTAAAGTCCGATAAATTGGGGTTTGTGCTTCAAAAAGCGGGGTTTGGGCTTTAATAGCGGCTGGGCCAGCTTAATTTTCAAAAAAAATTTCAGAAATTCCAAATTTTTTTGATTTTTTTGGTATTTTGTTGACAGAGCTTGAGTTACGTGTTAGAGTACAGGGTTTTCAGCCGTAGCGAGCACGGCCAGGGAAGGCTTTGCGTTAACCAGTTGGGCTGTTGCATATCTGGTTTTGGCAAACAGGGATGGCTTATCGAGGATTTTTGTTAGGCATAGGGGACACCAAAGCATCAAGCGGCTTTGGGAGGGTCGCAACCGCCGGCCCGAATCCCGATTCTTTAAGGAAGGCGAGCTTTAGTAATTGACAGTTGACTACGTAGAAGAAATTTGCAAGCGATAGTACCGTATAGTCAATAGTAAATGGTCAATCCAAAAGCCTTTCCTGCCAAAACAAATACGGTTTAAGCAGAGCAGTGAAATAACTGTATATGCTCAGAGAGGATGTTTTTATTTTGCAGTTGGTTTAATGAGTTAATACACAGTGCAGGCACTTATTTGTTTTGAGGTGTAAATTTGGCCGGCGAAACGGAAAAAATAAGAATCAGAATGGAGGCGTACGACCACAGGGCCCTCGATGCCTCCGCGAAGGAAATCGTCGAGCACGCCCGTCGAACCAACGCGCGTGTGAGCGGTCCGGTGCCGCTGCCTACGCGCATCGAAAGATACACCGTTTTGCGAAGTCCTCACATCGATAAGAAGTCGCGTGAGCAATTCGAGCTGAGGACACACAAACGGCTGATTGACATTCACGAGGCCAACGCGCGAACGGTCGAGGTGCTGAATCGTTTGGTTGTGCCGGCCGGCGTTTTCGTAAAGATAAAAGTGTGAATGAGTGAATGCGTTGATGAGTGGATGAGCGACGAAACAATGGCGATGCTATTAGGGAAAAAAGTTGGAATGACGCAGGTCTATGACGAATCGGGCGAGCTATTGGGCGTTACGGTGATACAGGCCGGTCCGTGCAGCGTTATGCAGGTCAAAACGGCTGAGACGGACGGCTACAACGCCGTTCAGCTCGGCCTCGACGATGTTAAAAAGTCACGAAGAAAGAATCCGCAGGTCGGACACGCTAAGAAGGCCAAGATGGTGCCGAAGAGATTCGTCAGGGAGATGCGACTGGCGGACGACGCTGAGGTGGCTTACAAGGTGGGCGAGTCTATAACGGTTTCGGCTTTCGCGGAAGATAAGTACGTTGATGTTGTCGGGACCAGCAAGGGCAAAGGCTTTGCGGGAGTGATGAAGCGGTATGGTTTTAAGGGTTTCCCCTCCTCGCACGGCACGGAACGAAAGCACCGTGCGCCGGGTTCGCAGGCGGGCTATGGTACCGACCGCGGCCACGGTGGCAGTATCAAAAAAGGCAAAAAGATGGCCGGCCATATGGGTCACCACCGAGTTACTGCGAAGGGCCATAAACTGGCGGCGATAGATGAAGAAAACAATCTGCTGGTGGTCAAGGGTTCCGTACCCGGCCCGGCCGGCAGTTACGTTATTGTCCGCAGTGCAAAGAAGGCTTGATTTGTGAACGGCAGGTCCGACAGAAGAATAGAGATGATTAAACTGGCAGTTTACAACAGAGAAGGTGAAGAGGTCGACAGCCTGAAGGTCGATGAGTCGGCTTTTGGTAATTTCGTGAGGTATCCGCTTCTGAAGCAGGCGATTGTTATGTACCACGCCAACAAAAGAGTAGGGACAGCCACCACCAAAAGCAGAGGGATGGTAGCCGGCTCGACGAGGAAGCTGTACAGGCAAAAAGGCACGGGCAATGCGCGTGCCGGCACTGTCAGGACCGGCAAACGGGTGGGCGGCGGTGTGACCTTTGCAAAGGTTGCAAGGGACTTCGGAAAACGTATGCCGAAAAAACAAAAAAGATTAGCAAGAGACTCGGCTATATTGGCAAAGCTGTTGAGCGATGATGTTGTGGTGGTTGACCGGCTGGATTTTGAGAAGCCGCGAACGCGCGATTTCGTAACGGTTTTAGGTAACCTGAAGATTTCCCCGAAAGGCAGCTGCCTTGTGACCATCGGTGATTACGATAACAACCTTTACCGCTCGGTGAGGAACGTGCCGCGAGTAGCTATTATGCCCGTAGCTGAGCTGAACGCGGGCGATATATGCAATCATAGCAAGTTATTGTTTACGAAAGAGGCGTTTCTGTCGCTTTTGAGCAAAGAGAAGACAAGTGAGAATTAACCCGCCATAGGCGGATAAACAGGCGCAGAGGTGGACGACTATAACATAATAATTCGGCCTTTGATTACGGAGCAGGGGATGCACTTTGCGAATGTGAAAGGTATGTACTCCTTCGAGGTAAACAAAAAGGCTAATAAGCAACAGATAAAAAAGGCGGTAGAGAATATATACGGTGTGAAGGTGCACAAGGTAAGAACGGCCAACCGGAAAGGCAAGTATCGCCGCAGAGGCAGAGATTACGGTGTGACGGCAGCGTGGAAGAAAGCAGTTGTATTCTTAGAGCCCGATTATCATATAGATTTGTTCTAAAGACAATCCGCCACAGGCGGATAAAGACGAGATACAAGACTATGGGTATTCGAATTTATAAACCGACAAGCGCAGGTCGCAGAAACAGCTCGGTGAACGACTATGCGGAGCTGACAACGGAAAGACGTGAGAAGTCGCTTTGCAAACGGATAAAAAAGAACGGCGGAAGAAATTATTCCGGCGTTACAACTGCACGCTTCAGAGGCGGCGGAGCAAAAAAGATTTACCGTGTGATTGACTTTAAGCGTGATAAGGACGGCGTTCCGGCAAAGGTAGCAACGGTCGAATATGACCCCAACAGAAACTGTTTTATATCGCTGCTTTATTATGCCGACGGCGAGAAAAGGTACATACTGGCGCCGTTGGGTATAAAGCCTGGAGATGTGGTGGAGAGCGGCGTTTCGTGTGAGCCGAAGCTTGGTAATGCGATGCCGCTGGAAGCTATTCCGGCCGGCATCGAGATTCATAATATCGAGATGACGGCCGGGCAGGGCGGCAAGCTGGTCAGAGGCGCCGGCGGCACCGCAAGAATTGTGGCGAAAGAAGGTGACTGGGTCAGCATAGTTCTGCCAAGCGGTGAAATGCGGATGATTCGTAAAGAGTGCCGCGCTACGATAGGGCAGTTGAGTAATCCCGACCACCAGAACGTCAGGCTCGGCAAGGCCGGGCGAAAGCGACATATGGGGCGCAGACCCCACGTCAGAGGCGTGGCGATGAACCCTGTTTCTCACCCGATGGGCGGTGGGGAAGGCAGGGCACACGGCGGTCGACATCCCTGTTCGCCCACAGGGGTACTGGCAAAAGGCGGTAAAACGAGAAATCCGCGAAATCCAAGTAACAAGAGAATTATTCGAAGACGCAAGAGTAAAAGACAAGGACAACTGGTCTTATAAATTTTGAGGAGACCCGAATGGGCAGATCTCTTAAAAAAGGGCCATACGTTGATGAGAAACTATTCGCGAAGGTCGAAAAGCGAATCGAATCAGGCTCGCGTGAGCCAATAAAGACCTGGGCAAGAAGGTGCACAATTATTCCTGAGTTTGTCGGTTTTACCTTTATGGTTCATAACGGCAAGATGTTCCATAAGGTATTCGTGACAGAGGATATGGTCGGACATAAGTTAGGCGAATTTTCGCCGACGAAGACCTTCAGAGGTCATTCAAGCAGGAAGATAGCTACTACTGTGTAGTCCACTGAACGATAAAGATTTCCATAATGTTAAGCTCTAATAAATTAAAAAGACTTTGTGGGCAACGACATATAAGTGCCGAGCAGTTAGCCGGACAACTTGTCAGAGGCGGTCTGGATGAAAGAGCAGCAGCAAAAGCGGTAAAGAACTGGCAAAAAGGGCTTTTTAAGCCCACACCGCGCAGCGAGGATGTTCGAAACCTGGCAACTGCATTAAGCACGGAGGTCAATGACCTTGTGGACTGGCAGTCATCGTACAGGTTCGCTCCGATTTCACCCCGCAAGGCGAGGTTGGTAACGGAATTAATAGTCGGCAGAAGCGTCCAGGACGCTATGGACATATTGAAGTTCACAAATAAACGCGCTGCGATGATTATTAACAAGGTCTTAAAAAGCGCGGTCGCAGATGCCGATGAGCAGCAGGCTGATGTTGATAACCTTTATGTAAGCTGCGCCCGTGTGGACGATGCCGGGGTGCGTATCGGCACAAAAAGATGGATACCAAAGGACAGAGGCAAGGCGTATCGCATCAGCAAAAAAGCCTGTCACATATATATTGTGGTGACACAACCTTTTTAAGCGGGCGATAGAGAACCAAACAGGAGAAGAGATACAAAACGATGGGTCAGAAGACTTCGCCAATAGGTTTCAGGACAGGAATAACGCGCGGGTGGCAGAGCACATGGTTTGCTCCGAAGGCCAACTACGGTGATTTTCTTGTCGAGGACCAGAAGATACGCAAGCATGTGGACAGAAAGTATAACCGCCAGATACCGAAAGGTGCGGTGGCAAAGGTTGAAATAGTCCGGACTCGCAACGAAGTACAGGTTTCGCTGCACAGCGCCCGGCCCGGCGTTGTTATTGGGCCCAGAGGTGGAGAGGTTGATAAGCTGAGGGAAGAGCTCGAAGCAATAACCGGGCACAAAATCAGCGTAAACGTTGTCGAGATAAAAGAGCCCGACCTCAACGCTACACTGGTGGGTGAGTCGATTGCGGAGCAGCTGTGCAAACGAGCGTCGTTCAGGCGTACAATGAAACAGTATTGTGAGCTGGTGATGAACGCGGGTGCCAAGGGGGTTAAGATTATCTGCAAGGGTCGTTTGGCGGGCTCGGAAATGGCCCGCTGCGAAACGCAGAAAATGGGCAGTATCCCCCTACATACACTCGATGCTGATGTGGATTATGCCGTGGCGACGGCAGGGACAACTTACGGCGCGATTGGCGTTAAAGTCTGGATTTACAAGGGTAAATTCGGCGAGGAAGCCGAGCCAAGAGCTGCGCGTCGGCGTCGTCCATCGGCGCATCGCCGCCGGCCGGCGCAGCAGGACGGTGTGCCCGGGGCCAAGCCGGCCGAGGCCTCAAAGACACAAGTTCAGGCGAATTCGGCAGGCGCTGAGGCGGCCGCACCGCCAGAACAGGGCAGTCAGGAGAAACCAAACAGTAAAAAAGAAAAAACCGAATAACTTTTTTTTGAAAGTAATCTGCTTTTAGCAGTAGTTTTTCAGGGTTTAAGAATATGGCAATGATGCCGAAAAGAGTTAAGTACCGCAAGAGCCATCGCGGCAAAATGAAGGGTAATGCTTCGAGAAGTAACTTTGTAGCGTTCGGCGAATACGGTCTGCAGGCGTTGTCGCGAAGCTGGATTAGCGCGACGCAGATAGAGGCGGGTCGAGTTGCGGCGACACATTTTTTGCATCGTGAAGGCAAGGTATATCTGAGGATATTTCCGCATAAGCCGGTAAGCGCCAAACCCTTAGAAACAAGGATGGGCAAAGGCAAGGGTGAGCCGGCCTTTTGGGTTGCCAGAGTAAGACCCGGACAGGTGATGTTTGAGATTGGCGGAGTAAACGAGGATGTGGCAAAGCAGGCGCTGGTCAGAGTGGCTAACAAGATGCCGATTAGGTGCAGGCTTGTTAAGCGCAGACATTCAAGGTAAGAGGTGATACCGGGCACTGCCAAAGCCGAGGGCCGAAAAAAAGATGAAAGCCAAGGATTATCGCGAGATGAGCACAGATGAGCTTGTTGACAGACTCGGCGAGCTGGAGAGGAATCTGTTCGACCTTCGTACGCAGGCTGTTACGGAGAAGCTGGAGAATTCAAAGGCTATAAGGAATATCAGGCGTGATATTGCAAGGCTTAAGACGATAATACACGAAAGGAGCTGAGCTTCGCCGCCGGTGCCGGCGGTCCATAATCAGGAACTGAATATGCCGATTGGGAAAACTATAAGCGGTGTGGTGGTAAGTAAGAGCGGCGACAAAAGTATCAAGGTTGCTATTGATTACAAGGCCAAACATCCGAAATACGGTAAATACATTAAGCGCAGGACAAAGCTTGGAGTCCACGACGAGCACAACCAAGCAGGTGTAGGCGATATTGTTGAGATTTCGCAGTGCAAACCTTACAGCAAGACCAAGAGCTGGCGACTCGTCGGTATTCTGGAAAAGGCCGTGCAGGAATGATTCACAAACAGCCCCTATGGTAAGAGGATGTGAGAGGTAAAAAGGCGGTGATTCAGCAGGAAACAATGTTGAATATAGCTGACAACTCCGGTGTCAAGTCGGCCCTGTGTGTCAGGGTTCTCGGCAAAAGCGGAGCCCGCGGCAAGTTCAGGCGTCCGGTGGCTACGGTAGGGGATGTTGTGTGTGTTGCGATAAAGAAGTCTCTGCCAAGCTGTCAGCTGGACAACAAGAAAGTGCACAAGTGTGTTATTATCCGCACCAAGAGTCCTGTGAGGCGTGCCGACGGCAGTTACGTAAGGTTTGACAGTAATGCCGCAGTTATGATTGATAATGAAGGCAATCCGATAGGGACGCGGATTTTCGGTGCCGTTGCCCGCGAACTTCGCGAGAAGAACTATATGAAAATCATCTCGCTGGCGGCTGAGGTGGTATAGAAAAACGTAAAACTAAAAACTTAAAACTAAAAACTAAGGACCAAAAACTTAAAATTCAATGGCGCTGCATATTAAAAAAGGTGATATGGTTGAGGTCATAGCCGGCGACTATAAAGGCGCTACCGGCAGGGTTCTTCGAGTCATACCCGAAGAGAATAAAGTGGTGGTTCAGGGTCAGAATACAGCCAAGAAACACGTTCGGCCGTCGCGGCGAAATCCGCAGGGAGGCAGGATAAGCGTTGAGCAGCCGATACATATAAGCAATGTGCTGCCGGTAAATCCGAAAAGCTCGAAAGGCAGCAGGGTCCGTTATAAAGTGGACAAGGACGGCAGTAAGAAGCGAATTGCAACCGACGGCACAGAGATAGGCACCGTCAGAAGAGCAGGGCAGAAGTGAGGCGGCAGGTTAGATGGCGCGTTTGAGAGATTTATATAAGTCCAAGGTAGTTCCGGAGCTGACGAAAGAGTTCGGCTATAAGAACGCTATGGCGGTTCCGCGGATGGAAAAGGTTATAGTGTCGATGGGCGTGGGCAGGGCAGCACAGGATAAGAAATTTCTCGAATCGGCTAAAAACGACATGATGATGATTACGGGCCAGATACCGGTGGTATGCAAAGCCAAGAAAAGCGTTTCCAACTTCAAGGTGCGTCAAGGTAACGAAACCGGCCTGAAAGTTACCATACGCGGCGTGCGAATGTATGAGTTTATGGACAGGCTGATTAATCTCGCCGTCCCACGAGTCAGAGACTTCAGAGGTCTCAACCCGAAGAGCTTCGACAGCAGAGGTAATTATTCAATGGGTCTGGCAGAGCAGACCGTCTTTCCGGAGATCGACCCTGGAAAGGCAGAGTTTCAGCAGGGTATGAACATAACTCTTGTAACGACGGCCGGGACCGATGAAGAGGCAAGAAGAATGCTGTCACTGTTCGGTATGCCGTTCAGGGATTTGCCGAAGGGTGAAGACTAATGTTTGGCCCCACGTCTGCTCGTCGCCTGCCCCCGCGTCTTCCGACGCGAGTCGGGGCGGCGGGCAGACAAACGTAGGGTTGGTCTGGAGAATATGAATGTCAACTAAAGCACTGGAAAACAAGGCGGCGAGGAAGCAGAAGTTTCGTGTCAGACAGTATACTCGCTGCCAGCTCTGCGGCAGGAGCCACGCTGTTTACCGTAAGTTCAAAGTCTGCCGGGTTTGTTTTAGAACGTTAGCAAACGAAGGAAAGATTCCGGGAGTTAAAAAGGCGAGCTGGTAGACTAACTTAAGACTGAGTCAGGATTAAACCATGAGTTTGAGCGACCCAATAGCTGATATGCTGACAAGAATTCGCAACGCGCTTCGGATAAACAAAAAACAGGTCATTGTTAAAGCCTCGAAGATATGCGAAGGCATAGCAACTGTTCTCAAGAAAGAAGGCTATATCGAAGACTTTGACCGAATCGATGACGGCAAACAGGGGATATTGAGAGTTACTCTTAAATACGATGTCGAGGGTCAGCCGGTTATCCGTGAAATAACAAGGACAAGCAAGCCAGGCAGAAGAACTTACTCATCTGTTGAGAAGCTGCCGCGTGTTTTAGACGGTATGGGAATAGCAATTGTTTCGACAAGTAAGGGCGTAATGAGCGACAGAGACTGCCGGTCAGCCAAGGTCAGCGGCGAAATACTTTGTACGGTGAGCTAATGACCCATTCGACTTTGCTCAGGGTCATCCTGAGCGACAATAAAGGAATCGAAGGATGAGTCGTATCGGGAAGAAACCGGTTATTGTTCCGCAAGGCGTTAAGGTCGAACAGAGCGGCCGATGTGTTAAGGTTTCCGGGCCCCTCGGCAGCCTGCAGATGGACTGCCATCCGCGAATAAAGGTGAAGATTGACAGTGCAGGCGGACAGGTACAGCTCGAGAACAATCATCCTGAGAGCCGCCAGGCCAAGCAGTTACACGGCACGATGCGTGCACTGATTGCAAATATGGTTGCCGGCGTCAGTAAAGGATTTGAAAAAAAGATGGAGGTGTACGGCACCGGCTACAACGTGAAAGAACAGGGCGGAAAACTGGTCTTTCAGGTTGGCTTCTGCCATCCCGTGGCGTTGAAGGTGCCGAAGGGTATAAAAGTTAATATTGAGACAGGTGCAACAAAGGGTGATGAGGTACCGGCCAAGTTTACCATTTCGGGAACGGACAAATTCGTTTTAGGTCAGTTTGCCGCCGACGTGCGAAGGATAAGACCACCTGAATCCTATAAGGGAAAGGGTATTCGTTACGCCGACGAACACATAAAGCGAAAAGTAGGCAAGGCATTTACTTCTGGAACGGTATAATTGGGATTCGGATTGTATGAAGATTAACAGGGCGAAAGATGCGGCGGTCAGGCGTAAACTCCATGTGCGGAAAAAAATCTTTGGCACGCCGGACAGACCCAGACTGTCGGTATTTCGTTCGAACAAACATATTTACGCCCAGATTATAGATGACGCTGCCGGGGCGACGCTCGTCTCGGCAAGCACGATGGCCAAAGGACTTAGAGAGCGATTATCCACGGGCGGCAATATAAAGGCGGCAGAAGCGGTTGGAGAAGCAATCGCCAGACAGGGACTCAGCGTCGGTATTAAGTGCGTCTGCTTCGACAGGGGCCGCTGTAAGTTTCACGGCAGGACCAAGGCTCTCGCCGAGGCGGCGAGAAAGGCCGGCCTGGTTTTTTAAGGTAAATTGAGAGAATTCCGGAGGTAAAGATTGGCGGCAGAAGCGGTTACACGATACGAACAAGAAGAAAAGCCATTTGAAGAAACGGTGGTAAAGGTGTTTCGCTGCGCCAAGGTTGTCAAGGGCGGCCGGCGTTTTAGTTTTGGAGGTCTGGTCGTAGTCGGCGACCGCGCGGGGACGGTAGGTGTTGGTTACGGCAAGGCCAACGAGGTGCCGGCGGCAGTTAATAAAGGCGTTAAAGATGCCAAAAAGTCCCTGCACAAGATACCTCTTGTCGGTCGAACAATTCCGCATCAGGTTAGCGGCAAATACAGGGCAACGAAGGTAATCCTGGTACCGGCCAGTCCCGGCACCGGCGTTATAGCCGGCTCCAGCGCCCGAGCGGTGCTCGAATCAGCCGGCGTACAGGACGTTCTCACTAAAGTTTATGGAAGCACCTCAGCCAAAAACGTCGTGAAGGCCACACTGGATGGGCTGCTTAAGCTGCGCAGCAAAGAGATGGTTGAATCCGTTCGTGGGGTAGAAGTCGAAGTTGTCGAGAAGCGATAATACACTATAGGTGTGTAAAAAGGTGGTGATTTTGATGCTCAGTCATGAAATAACCGCTCTCGCGGGTGAAAGAAAGGGTCGCAGGCGTGTCGGACGCGGCCCCGGCACAGGACACGGCAAGACCTGCGGACGAGGCCACAAAGGCAGTAAGAGCAGGGCCGGCGCGAAGCTCATTTCCCTGTATGAAGGCGGTCAGATGCCCTTGTTCAGAC
>Ga0315545_1003257_pt1 | contig 14011 bp, 10 predicted proteins | sample SalMarSW160210MG_FD_203096 | JGI IMG/M metagenome (GOLD analysis project Ga0315545, IMG submission 203096) | Salt marsh sediment microbial communities from the Plum Island Ecosystem LTER, Massachusetts, United States - Salt Marsh Sediment SW1602-10 ... | reverse complement strand
ACGCAATCAGCAAGCCAGAGAACATCATGCCCGGCGAAAGCGGCAGAAATTGCGAGCTTTGGGTATCGAAATTGAGAAGTTACGTTGTTGTATCCAGGATAATTCATAACCATGTGGCGCTGTAGTATTAAATCATTATCTATTTCAGCAAAGCGATCCAAATCCTCAGAACGATTGAATCTTGTTCGCTCCTCTCGATTCCCTGATGATAAACAGTCGATATCTTCAGGGTACAATTCGAGACAGTATTTTCTAAACATCCTAATACTACAACGCTACTTTTAGGTTTAGCACAGGAAAACCTGCGATAATGCTCGAAAAACAATGGTTCGCGATTCAAAAATAGCCGAGATGGCGTTGTAGTATTAAGCCGGTCATAAAATAACTGGCACATAGTCGGAATGCTATTATAATGATGATAAAGAAAGTTTTTGGGAGATTGAGTATGTGTGAGAATTGCGGTTGCGGCGAAGTCGACGCCGAAAAGACTTTTGAGGCGAAAGTAAAAGATGTAATCGAGTCGGTTCGGCCAGCCTTACAAAGTCATGGGGGTGACATCGAGCTTGTGGGAACCGACGCCGACAATACCGTTAGAGTTCGTCTTCAGGGAGCCTGCCAAGGCTGTCCCGGCGCTACGATGACAATGAAAATGGGCATCGAGAGAGTCCTCAAAGAAAGAGTCCCCGAAGTCAAAGAAGTCATAGCAGTAAGCTGAATCCAAAACGAACTGTAATGCCTTCGTTATTTCTTGCTTAACAAGGTCAATACATCCCCAAATAAAACAGCGTGAGGGTTATTGCGGCATTAGTATAAGTCATCTATAGTGTGGCTGGATTATTCCAAATGTTTGCGGATACGCCGGGCATCGGGTCTTTCAATTATTCCCTTTTCAGTTATTATAGCCGTTATATTTTGTGCTGGCGTTACATCGAAAGCTGGATTGTACACGCTAACACCATCAGGAACAAATTGTACACCCGCGATAGTCACTATCTCATCGGGGGCGCGTTGCTCAATGGGTATATCAGCCCCGCTTTCTATGCTCAGGTCAAATGTGCTTGATGGCGCGGCAATATAAAAAGGGATGCCGTGCTCTTTTGCCAGAATGCTCAGACTGTACGTGCCGATTTTATTTGCTGTGTCGCCATTTGCTGCGATTCGGTCGGCGCCTGTGATTACGGCGTTGATTTTTCCCTGTTTCATCAGCCAACCAGTCATATTGTCACAAATGACCGTCACATCGATACCAGCCTGTTTCAACTCCCAAGCTGTTAGCCTTGCACCCTGCAGAAGTGGCCGGGTCTCGTCGGCATAAACTCTGAACTTTTTGCCTCTGTTGTGGGCCTCAAACATCACCGATAGCGCTGTCCCCTGTCCCGCAGTTGCAAGAGCACCGGCATTACAATGGGTAAGGATGCCGAAGTCATCTTTTATGAACTTCTGCCCATTTTCGCCAATCTTGCGACACATCTCGACATCTTCACGGTAAATCACATGGGCTTCGGCAAGAATATCCTCCCGAAATTCTCCCAAGGTCGTCTTTGAATTTGTGGCAATGTTCTGAGCCTTTCGCTGAATTCTATCCAACGCCCAGAACAAATTGACCGCAGTCGGACGAGCTGAGACAAGATATTCAGATGCCTGCTTTACAGCTTTAAGTCCCTCCTGCAAAGGGTCTTCGTCCGAGAGCTTTTGCAGAGCAAGTATAGGGCCATAAGCCGCTGCGACTCCGATAGCCGGCGCACCACGCACCGCGAGTGTCTTTATAGCCTGATAGAGCTGCTCAACAGAATGACAATGAATCTTGGTGAATTGTCCAGGGAGCAAACGTTGGTCGATAAGCTCCAGGAAACCATCGATACCACCAATCCACTTAACTGCCTGGGAAATAGAAGACATTATTTTCTAAAGAAAAACCTCGTAAAGACTTTTACAGAATTTACCGGTCGACTCTGTCACCGCCGCCTTTTCAAATCCGAAAATGTCGGGTCGTATGAATCCTTTCTTCGCCTGGGTCTAAGCGAATCATTATTTCACCCAAAGAGAGATTGTCATACTTGCATTGTGATGCGGGCTTAATATCTATTACAACCATAGAGAGCCTCCTTCAGATATACGTTAGCCGCTGTAGATTTTTCCCTCTCTATAATCCTGCCAGGCAGGCTCGAATGCCTTCCTCTCAGTCGGCAACGGTCTTGGCTCAACATTTTTTGTTCTGAAAAGGTCTGACTCGCTGCTATCGTACTCAATACGCAGGATAGAGCTGCGCAATTCTGTGTTCTCCGGCTTGAACCGTAATGGTTTTCCCGTAGCTTTATCAATGACATCCGGATGTATCTGGATTCCATCATCGGCGAGAACAAGATGCGAACCACGTGAGCCACTGCCCTGAGAAAGTAATGTTACGATGGCCTTGAGGTAGCCGACACTTGCCAGAGATAAATGACGGGCCAGAACAGCATCAACCAGATCCGCTTTGTTATCCAATTGAAAGCCATCCGATTCGATATTGCGATATAGACTGAGAGCATCAGCCAAAGCTCTTTGAGCATTGTCAGGTTGACGTATGTGTCCGGCGGAGGTAGTCATACGCCGACGGATATCCTTCATAACTTTGCCCGGCGTAAGAGGACTCCGTGAATTGACCAATTTCTCAAGCTTCTCGACACATAACCTGAGTCGTTCCTCAATCTTCTTATCATCATAGTCGCAGGGTTTTGGGCCATATACGTTGACTATATATTCGGCTGCTCGCAGACCGCCAGTCTGTCCCGCATTCAGGGCCGAACCTCCGGGCCTTTTTACTCCGTGAGTCCCTGCTATTTCGCCGATGATAAACGTACCCGGGATATTCGACTCCCACCATCGGTTCACCGCAAAACCACCGTTGTTGTGCTGTGCACAGACAGCAATCTCAAGAGGCTCGGTGTACAAATCGATGCCATTTTCCTTATATATATCAATAGCAAGTGGATTCATGTGCGCGAGCCGTTCGATGGGCGTGGGCTGCATTGCGCCGGTATTTTTCAGATAGTGTAGAGCCTCTTGCTCAAGGTCGTTGAGGTCGAAGCTCTTCATGGATGGCCCTGGAACAGGATTCTGTCGAAAATCCATATACACGCGTCGTCCCTTTTGCGTTTCATTAAATACTAGTACGTCTATCAATGAAGACTGCAGGTTCTCAATCTTTTGGGGATCGAAAGGCCATTGATAACCTTTCAAAAAAATATTCGTAGCCATCTTGCTCATAGTGGGGAAAAATCCGGTTAAGAACTCCTGTTCATCGCTGCTATTCGCGTCCGTGCTAAAAATTCTGGGCACGACCTGCATATAAGTGCCCGAGACATTCCAGCGGAACTTGATACTGGCCAGGCCAAACTGAGACTCGGTTAAATTCTCGGCTGCCAAACCTGCCTCAAACGCCAATCCATGTATCCCCACCTGGCCCTTAGGATAAACGGTCGTTTCATAGAGTTCACCGGGTCCGCCGGCAGCAAGCACTAAATTTCGACACAAATATACATTCAAGGTAAAGTCAGAGCCTTTGCTTTTGTTCCTGTCGAGCGTGACGACTCCTGCGAGCCTTTTGGAGATGCCGGAACCAATCGAGAGCAACTGCACAACCTCCTGGCCATCAAATATATTAACGCCATATCTCTCAGCCTGAGTCTGGAGACACTCGCTCATGAATCTGCTGGTTTTAGGGCCTGCTGAAGTAGCACGTTCGTAAGGGTCGTTGTCGGTTTTATAGCCGACGTAGCTACCCATAGAATCATGGGGAAAAGGGACACCGAGTTGAACGAGATGATAAAACTCTCTAAGCGAGTTGATACCCTCAGCTAACGCTAAATCGCCATGGCAGCATCCTGCTGCAGTTAGACTATTAGAAAACTCAACCGCGCTATCCGGCACATCCGGACTTGTGCCCATCTTATAGTATGTTTGTTTATCCGAGCCGCTCATACGTGATGCGCCCAAGCCTATCCCGCGTGTCACTACGGCAATCCTGCTGCCGGGATTCTTGACTTTTTTGTCACGCATGAATTCACAAAGATGTACGGCACAATTCATACCCGCAGCGCCAGCACCAACTATGACACTATTAAAACGTTGGATGTTAATTGTGTGGCTGCCTACTTTCCTGGTTTCCACAATCGCGAAATACCTATCAATTGAGGTTGAACTTTCTTTTGGTAACCTTGCTAATCTGTTCGATGGTTGCTTTGGAAAAATCAAGGCCGGCATATTTGATCGATCGCCTCTGGTCTATCAATTGCTTAATCTTTTTTAGTTCCTCGGCTAAAAGGTTATAGTCCTGCTCATCGATCATTTTTTTCATTGTTGCCTTTTCAATCATACTAAATGAGCCGCCCAAGACCAGAACACCTACGTCGATATAGTCGGGGATATTGCCGGCGTTTGTACCACCGGTAGGCACCAGGCTAATCATTTTATGAATAGCTGGGTCAATTGCCTTAACAAAGGCAGGCCCACCCAATTGCTTAGCTGGAAATATCTTGCAAAGGTTCGCCCCTCTGGAAAATTGGTCAATAACTTCCGATACTGCTCCGCACCCCGGTATCATTGCTATCTTACCAGCGAACTTTTTGAAGCTTTCGTCCCGGAAATTCGCTGCTGAAACAAGGAATTTCGCGCCGGCATCGACTGCCTGAGAAAGTTCCGGCAACGGCTCATGTGGATTAACTCTGTTGTAAACGGCAAGCATTTGCGGCGAGTCAACTAAACTCGCCGCTCCTGCTACGAAATCCGGAAGTTCTTTGCATAAAGTCTCAAGTTTTTCAAGGGGCTTTTTTATCCGACAGGTTACCTCCATATTGTTCACGCCTGCTTTTATTAGGGCCTCTGCTGTCCGAACAACATCGAGTTTGTCCTGATTAAAAACAAGAATAAGCCCATCTCTGAGCAGGGTAGTAATCATACTTTTTACATCCATACTTCATACCTCGTGATCAGGTGCAATTGCAGAACCCCGTGTAAAACACGGGGCTAAATATTTAGCCGGCGGTTTCACCGCCGGTTTACATTGCATGACATCTGGTATTTATAACCTTCTTAAATGAAATCCACCATCAACATGTATTATGCTACCTGTAGAGAAATCGAGTCTGCCCTCGGCGATAGCACCAACTGCTCTTGCGACATCCTCAGGTTGGCCCCATCTTTTAATTGGCGTAAGCCCCTCAGAAATCAGCCTGTCGTATTTTTTCTTAACTGCTCTGGTCATGTCGGTCTCTATTATTCCCGGGCTGACCTCGAAAACACCGATATTGTATTCAGCCAACCTATCGGCATAAAGATTTGTCATCATTGATATACCGGCTTTACTGATACAGTACTCACCTCTTGATGGTGAGCTGGTGTAGGAAGAAATGGAGCCGATATTTACAATGCGAAGGGCACGGTTGGGGTGTTGCTGTCTCTGCTGGATCATCCAGTTAGCCACCTGCTGGGTCAAAAAGTAAGGCCCTTTGAGATTCATGTTGAGCACCCTTTCGAAGCTTTCTTCGGTCGCTTCGAGGATATCCAGGCGCTGCAAGGGAGCAACGCCTGCATTATTTACGAGTATATCACAGCGCCCGAATTTACTTTTGGTCAAATCGATAATCTGCCGCCTTGTTTTGGCTTCGCCGATGTCACCTGGCACAAACTCACAGCGGGCGCCAAGAGCTTTGACTTCTTTCTGCGTTTGTGGGGTAGTATTTTGAAAACGGTTAATAACAAAATCATAACCTATCGATGCCAGTTCGAGCGCAATAGCTTTTCCAATGCCACGACTTGCCCCCGTAACAATAGCTACTGGCCGCTCGTTCATTTGTCAGTCTCCTTTTTCACGCTTTTCGCTGAGAAATTGGTGTATTTGTTTTGCAGCCTGCATTCCATCTGCAACAGCCGAAACAACAGTAGAAGGACCTCTAACAATATCTCCACCTGCAAAAACGCCCAGTCTGCTTGTGGTTAAGGTATCATCATTTGTCCGGATCAGGCCATTCTTCAACTCCACACCTGGAAGCATCTGCTGAATTTGCTGTGGCGATTTCTGTCCTATAGCCTCAACTACAACATCCATATCAAGGTCGTAAGCACTCGATTCTACAAGCTCAGGTCTTCGTCTGCCAGTTTCATCCGGTTTGCCAAGTCTGGTCGGGCAAAGTCTTATGCCTGTAAGTATTCCGTTATTTGATCTGTACCGAAGAGGCATAGTGAGAATCAAAAAATGCACGCCTTTTTCTATTGCCTGATCACGCTCTTTGCTCCAGGCCGGCATTTCTTTGAAAGAAAGTCGATAAATGACGTAAACATCATCAGCCCCAAGAATTTTTGCTGTGATTGCGGCATCTATTGCGGTATTACCACCACCTATGACAGCTACGCGTTTGCCGGTAAGCTCAAGGCCGGTCGATTCCTTGGCAGCAAAAAGAAAATCTATGGCATTGTATAATCCATACAGTTTATCGCCTCGGCTGATGCTCACGATATCGGGCAGCCCCAAGCCGATAAAGGCCGCATCGAATCCCTGAGCCATAATAGTATCCAAACTATATTCGGGGGTAAGTTCATGGCCAAGCTGGAGGCTCATTCGGCCTTTAGGAATATCAGCAAAAACAGCCGAAAGCTCGTGTCTCAACGAACCACATTGCCTGTCAGGCGGAATTACCGATTCTATCATCCCACCGAAGTTTTTGCTTTTATCAAAAATCGTTACAGTATGTCCCGCTTCAAGCAACTTTGCGGCGCAGGCTAATCCTGCTGGACCTGCTCCTATGATGGCAATATTTTTGTTTGTTGCCTTGGCCGGTATTTTCAACTTTGACCAGCCATTCTTGTTCGCCTGCTCAGCTAAATATCTTTGTATATGAGCGATTGGTATAGGCCCATCGCCGATGAATTTCTGCAGGCAATTACCCTGGCACTGCTGCTCAACGGGACACAGCCAGGCACAAATCTCAGGAAAGATGTTCTTCTCTCTTAGCGCTTCGTAAGCACCCCGATCGTCGCCATCAAGAAAAAGAGAAATAAACTCCGGTATATCAACACCAGCAGGGCAAGCTAACTGGCAGGTCGGCTCCTGACACTGACGACAGGCAGACGCAAGCCGAGCGAGATTATCCCTATCGCTCATTCTGCCGTGCTCGAAGATCGGCCCATAGACTTCGTTATCTCTGACCACACAGCCGGTCATTCCACCGTCGCGCATTATCTGAGTACAGCCGCTGCAACCCACGCAAACTTTTTCCGGATGCATCCTGCCGGCAGTGAGAATGTCCATGGCAAAGTCAGGATACGCAAAGGCCATTCTGCCCGCGCCGACCAATGTCACCAGGCCTTTTGCTTTGCTCGCCGCTGCCACGTTGGCAAACAGTGTCCTTAGCCAACTGTAACCAGTGCCGACCAGAGCAATATCAGGGAACTCTTTTTGAATCTCACCCGTTAGCTTAATTAACCTCGCTACACCAACAAGCGGGTGTTCAGGCTCATCATAGCCACCGACGATTGGTTCGTTGAAGGGCCTGCCTACATGTGGATTGAAATAAGGATTTGCAATTGTGATGTTAATTAGTTTGACACCACGCTGCTGTAAAAGTGTGATTAGCTTCTTGGGCTCTGTCAAATCGGGCGTGGTGTAATCATCTTTATCAACGGCCCATCCATAGGGATATGGTATAGCATCATAAATGCCAAGCCGGGTAACTACCGGTTTGTCCTCGCCAAGCTCTTTATGAATTCTGTCAATAACATTCAATAAAAATCGAGTCCGGTTTTCGAATGAGCCGCCATACTTTCCTTTCCTGTTATGGCTGGTGAGAAGCTCGTTTATCAAGTATCCGTGACATGACTTCACATCCACTGCATCAAAGCCGACATCAAAAGCAATTTTAGCTGCGTTAACATACGCCTGCTGAAGCTCATCAAGATAGTCGTCGGTTACAAGAGGCCAATCAACTGGTATCTTACTTTTAGCCTTTGGATTTGGCGGCTGCTGCGGTGCAAGCGCATCGCGGTAAGGATCGCGCTGAGGAATGATAGGTCGAGCGAGGCCCTCCGGCTTGCTGTATCTTCCCGAATGTGTTAACTGGGCTATGATAACGGGCTTGTGGTCAGGTCCCATGTGCTGGGCTGCTCGCTGGCGAATCAGCTTGACCAGCGCTGCAAAGTCTTCCCGATTGTCGCTTTTGAGCCATAATTGTCTTGGATTAGCTCTGCCTTCCGGGACAACAGCGATTGCCTCAGCCCAAAGCAGGCCGGCTCCACCATCTGCAAACCTACCATATCGTCGAAAGGTCAATTTGCCGGGTCTTCCCTGCGCATCGCCATCACAGCCCTCCATAGGATGAACTGCAAGCGAATTTGGTATGAATAGCGACCCCGCCTGAACAGGCTCAGCCAAAATTGAAACGTCGTCATTAGCATCAATTGAAAGACTAAGCTCTCGGGCAATCTGCATTAAGTCATCGATGCTGCCTAACCGGAACTGCCATTTTGGATGTATAGTGTCAGATTTTGTTGTTTGAATTTTTGGTTTCTCCTTTCTCAATCCTTTACTCGCCGCGATGCGTCGCAGCGGATTTGAAGCTTCTCTTTGAGATATTTCGCTGTGTAGCTCTTTTTGTTTTTGATGATCTGCTCCGGAGGACCAGCAGTGACTACGGTTCCTCCAGCGTCTCCACCTTCAGGGCCAAGGTCAATTATATAGTCAGCCATCTTGATAACGTCAAGATTATGTTCTATTACGACAACGGTGTTGCCCATATCGCATAGCCGCTGCAGGACATTCAGGAGGTTCTGAATATCGGCAAAGTGCAATCCCGTTGTCGGCTCATCGAGCACGTAGAAAGTGTGACCAGTGGCAGCTTTACCAAGTTCCGCAGAGAGTTTGACACGCTGGGCCTCGCCGCCTGAAAGTGTCGTTGAGGATTGACCAAGCTGCACATAACCTAAGCCCACATCGTTGAGCGTGCGGAGAACTCTAACAATCACAGGGAAGTTCGCAAAGAAGCCAAGCAATTCCTCAATTCTCATATCAAGCACATCCGCGATGTTCTTGCCCTTGTATGTAATCTGCAAAGTTTCAGGATTGAAACGTCTTCCTTTGCAGCTCTGGCAGGTTACGTAAACATCCGGCAAAAAGTGCATCTCAATCTTTTTTGTTCCCTGGCCTTTGCAGTACTCACATCGTCCGCCTTTAACGTTGAAGCTGAATCTGCCGGGCTTATAACCGCGAATCTTTGCCTCGCGGGTCATGCTAAACAATTTCCTTATCAAGTCAAACACGCCCGTATAAGTGGCAGGATTGCTACGCGGAGTCTTTCCGATAGGCGACTGATCGATTTCTATAACCTTATCGATCTGCGAGGTCCCAAGGACACTTTTGTGTTTGCCCGGTTTTTCACGTGACTGATAAAGCCGGCGCTTCAAAGCCCTTAACAAAATTTGACTGACTAATGTGCTCTTGCCCGAGCCGGAAACTCCCGTCACACATATAAACACGCCAAGTGGAAACTTGACATCGATGGCCTTAAGATTATTCTCATACGCACCTTTTAGCTCGATGCACTTTCTTAGGTTATACTTTCTTCTTTTTACCGGTAAAGCAATGCTCTTTTTGCCGCTTAGGTATTCGCCAGTCAGAGATTTTCTGTAACCGATGATGTCGCTAAGTCTTCCCTGGACGACGACTTCCCCGCCCTGTGCGCCGGCAGCCGGGCCGATATCGATAATATGGTCGGCACTTTTTATAATGTCTTCGTCGTGTTCAACGACAATAACGGTATTGCCGAGTCGGCTTAGTCGCTGCAATATTCCTAAAAGTCGTTTGTTATCGCGTTTGTGCAGGCCTATAGTCGGCTCATCAAGAACATAACAGACGCCTACCAGGCCGCTTCCTACCTGCGTAGCCAGACGTATACGCTGTGCTTCGCCACCTGCGAGTGTGCTGCTCATACGATCGAGCGTAAGATAGCCCAAGCCGACATCAACCATAAATTTGAGCCGAGCTTTAATCTCTTTTAATACCTGCGCAGCAATAATGGTCTTTTCTTCATCAAGTTGAAGCCTATTGAAGAACCGTTGTGCCTTTTCAATTGACAGTTGCGTCAATTCATGTATGTTTTTCCCGCCAACCGTTACAGCAGTAGCCTCGGGCCGAAGCCGTGCGCCACCACAACTGCGACAAGGCTGTTCGGAAAGATAGCTATGTAATCTGGCTTTGACGTACTCACTTGTTGTGTTCTGCCAGCGACGTGAAAGATTCGGAATAATCCCTTCGAACCACAGGCCGTATTTCCGCTCGTCGGCGTCGCTCGTGCCATACATCAAAATTCTCTGATAATCTTTTGGTATTTTCTCATAAGGTATAGATTTGCTAATGCCGACATTCCTGCAGAATCTCTTGACAAGTCTGTTATAAAAAATATTCATTCGCTTGCCGCCCTTGCGCCAGGCATCGATGGCACCGTTCTCAAGCGAGATACTTTTATCCGGCACAATCAGATCGGGGTCAAACTCCAGTATTGTGCCAAGGCCGTCACAGCTCTTGCAGGCACCGTATGGACTGTTAAAGCTAAATAGACGGGGTGATAATTCTTCAAGGCTGGCCTGTGGATGCTGTGGACACGCAAACTTCTCGCTGTAAATTATCTCTTTCCACCGACCTTTGTCACTTTCACTTTCCCGACCGTTGGGCTGCTGAACTAAAACCAACAGTATGCCATCTGCGAGTTTCAGGGCCGTCTCGACCGAATCGGCCAACCGTACACGGATTCCATCCTTAATTATCAGTCTGTCAACGACAGCCGCTATGTCATGCTTTTTATTCTTATTCAGAGCGGGGATGTTACGCATATCGTAAATTGTTCCATCAATGCGAACCCGAACAAATCCTTCACGCTGGATGCCAACGAGGACGTCCTTATGCTCGCCCTTTTTGCCACGAACAAGAGGGGCACATATTTGGATTTTTGTTTCCTCTGGTTGAGCAAGAATAGAATCAACAATCTGGGTGGAGTGTTGGCTTGTAATCTCTTTACCACACACCCAGCAGTGGGGCTGACCTACACGGGCAAAGAGCAACCGGAAATAGTCATAGATTTCGGTTGTTGTAGCCACTGTCGAACGAGGATTGCTGCTGGCACGTCGCTGCTCAATGGCAATGGTTGGCGGCAAGCCTGTTATATCTGCGACAGCAGGCTTCTGCATTTGTTCGAGAAACTGCCTGGCGTAGGCACTTAGCGACTCGACGTATTTTCTCCTGCCTTCAGCATAAATAGTATCGAATGCAAGAGAGCTTTTGCCTGAGCCGCTTATGCCGGTAATCACAACGAGTTTATCACGCGGAATGCTCAAGTTGATATTCTTAAGATTGTGCTCCGCCGCACCAGTGATTTTGATTGCTTTGTCTGCCCGTATGGCCATTTAGCCAGCCTTTTAACTGGAGTACTACAACCGTAAAAATTCGACAATAATACAAACTGATAATTGTACCAAAACACCACAAGAGGATAAAAGGTGTTTTTGAACTGATTTAAATTCGCTGTTTTCGGGCTGAACGGGCGATATTATCGGCGCAAGCGAGTACTACATAGGATATACTAATTTAATACTAAAATATTTAAAATTAGTATTTGACAGAGACACAAGAATCTATATACTAAATTTCAATAAATTAGTATATAATTAGTATTTACTTAACATATTGATAATAAAGAATATATAACAATGAAAATACCCAAAAAGCCACCTGATCTCGGAACAATTTGGAAACAAATTAAGGATGATAGCGAACTGATTGCCAAAATTTTCGGAGAAAGATTCCACCTTTCGATTAAAGGCAAATACCTTCACTGGGACAAGCTCATTTACTATCAGCTACCGGAGAATCTTACCCACGAACAATGGTGGTTCGCTCTAAAAATGCAACGCCGTAATTTGTTCAAACAAGTCCCACTGAATGATAAAAGCGAGGGACCATTTAAATACCTTGAAGTAGACCCTATGCCGGAAATACTCCACGAAATTGATCAAGGAGCTGGTGGCCTCATACAAATGCCAGAGCAAATCACAAATCCAAATACAAAAGACCAATATTATGTAAGTTCGTTAATCCAAGAAGCAATTACATCCAGCCAACTTGAAGGAGCAGCGACAACTCGCGAAGTTGCTAAAGAGATGATAAAAACTGCCCGTTCTCCACGCGATAAAAGTGAACAGATGATTCTTAACAACTTCAAAACCATGCAGCGAATAGCCAAACTGAGGAAGGAGCCCCTTTCACGTGAACTGGTATTTGACATCCATCGAATAATTACCGAAAAGACGCTTAAGGATCAGTCGGCGGCTGGTCGGTTCCGCAAAGCTGACGAACGAATAGTCGTTGGTAACATGTACAATGAAATTTTTCACGACCCACCGCCTGCTCAGCAACTCCGAGATAGAATGGCTGCTATGTGCGATTTTGCCAATTCCAAAAGCCCTAATGGCTTCGTACATCCTGTCATACGGTCGATTGTCTTGCACTTTTGGCTCGCATACGACCATCCTTTCGTCGACGGGAATGGCAGAGCAGCCCGAGCTCTATTCTACTGGTCGATGCTAAGGCACGGCTTTTGGCTATTTGAGTTCATCTCGATCTCTCAGATTATTCGCAAAGCACCTAAAAAATATGGTCGCGCCTTCTTGTATACAGAAACTGACGATAATGATCTTACATATTTTATTATTTATCATCTTGATGTAATTCGACGAGCGATTAAAGAACTTCACGAATACGTAAAACGAAAGACAGAAAAATTGCTGGCAATCGAAAGGGAACTAAAGGGAATTGCTGCACTCAATCATCGACAACGGGCTCTCATCGGTCACGCTCTACGTCATCCTCATTTCCGGTATACTATCAGGTCCCACCAAACAAGCCACAATGTGGTTTATCAGACGAGCCGACTTGATCTGTTGGACTTGGAAAATCGTGGTCTTCTCGTCAGCCAGAAAGTAGGAAGAACCTGGTGTTTTACACCAATAAGTAATCTTGAGGAAAGGCTCAGACGATTAGCTTAGGGATATTCATGCAAATAGAAAAGCTACACGATTGGAATCTTTCTTACTCACAGGCCAGAGAGCTTCAAAAAAAGCTTGCCAGCAAAGTAGAATTTACACCTATTAAAGAGATGCCAAAGCTAATAGCTGGCCTGGATTGCGCCTTAAGCAAGAACAAACAAGAGATATTTGCTGCTGTGGTTGTATTACAGGTGCCTGACCAACAGGAAGGTCTATGGGGTCCATTAAAAGTGCCGGAGTTTAATGTTATCGAAACAGCTTCGGCTTCGCAGAAACTTACTTTCCCATACATTCCTGGCCTGCTTTCGTTTCGCGAAGCTCCTGTCTGTCTCGCGGCAGTCGAGAAGCTGAAGAGCCAGCCCGACGCCTTTATTATTGATGGTCAGGGTATAGCCCATCCCCGACGATTCGGCTTGGCTGCGCATCTGGGCCTGTTCTTCGATAAACCAACTATCGGCTGTGCCAAAAGCAGATTGACCGGCACATTCGAAGAGCCGCCGCCTGAACAAGGCAAATACAGGTTGCTCATGGACCGAACGATTGTTCGACGTGAGGCCGGGCCTCGATCCACAAGTGCTGGGCAGGATGTCATCGGCGCAGTAGTCCGGACCAAACGTAATGTAAAACCGGTTTTTGTATCCGTGGGCAATAAGTGCCTGCTAAAAGATGCAATTAAGATAACGCTAACCTGCACAACGAAATATCGCCTTCCGGAGCCAACCCGCCTTGCCCACCAGTTGGTCGGTAGAGTCAGCACCGAATAAGGTAAAAGATCCACTTTATAGCCGTGTAAAGGCCAATTTCCCCGATACAACATCACGTATTCTAAACTTTCTCAGAGTCGTAGGAGAATGTGGGAATATCAACAATTAGGACCATTTAGTCAGAAAAAACTTGACTAAATATTTCAAACGCGGTTTAATTTATATATAGGAGTGTGAAT
>Ga0315545_1003253_pt1 | contig 14034 bp, 8 predicted proteins | sample SalMarSW160210MG_FD_203096 | JGI IMG/M metagenome (GOLD analysis project Ga0315545, IMG submission 203096) | Salt marsh sediment microbial communities from the Plum Island Ecosystem LTER, Massachusetts, United States - Salt Marsh Sediment SW1602-10 ... | reverse complement strand
AAGGAGACTTCAGGCAGGTGATGTAGAAGCTTTCGATCTGATATATAAAAAGTATTCGGGGAAGCTCTACTCATTTGGTCTGAAATACCTGCGATCAACTGCCGAAGCCGAAGAATTGGTCCAATCAATTTTTTTGAAAATATGGGAGAATCATAAACATATTGATAAAGAATTATCATTCAAGTCTTATCTTTTCACGATAGCATACAACGATATCTGCAAGCTCTTTCGGAAAAGGAATTACCTTCAAAAATTCATCAGTGACACTATTGCCGAAAATCCTCAGTTTTCTTTTGAAATTGAAGAAGGAATTGACTATCAGTCTATTCTGGAAAGGGTTCAACAAATCGTTGATAAACTCCCTGAAAGGCAAAAAACCATCTTCCTGAAAAGCCGGCAGGAAGGCAAATCAACAAAAGAGATAGCCGAAGAAATTGGCCTTTCGCCAGGTACTATTGACAATTATATTTCAGAAACTCTGAGATTTATTCGCCGCCGGTTGCACAACGAAGATTTTGCTTTATTGCTGTTTTTTTCGCTGTTTTTCCTTTAATCAAAAATCCAACTATTTAAATATTGATTCATAATACGCTTTTAAACAGCGTGTTATATATTCGTTTCAATAATCCTCATATAAATAAAATCATCACCCGTCAAAAAAAAGAAATGCACTTTTCGTATGAGATTCATTTCACTTGCGGGTATTATATAAACCGATATGAGAAAAGCAGGTATGGAGGTAACTTTTTAAAAGAATCAATTCACTTGTTTTAGAGAAAACAAGATATAAATATTTGGTTAGGATTAGGGTTCAGGTTAGGTAGTTAGTTAGAGTGTGCTGACAGGTACTTGCAGGTCTAATAAATAGTTCTATTTCTGCAATACCTGTCAGTTTTTTAATCAAAACAACACACTCCATTGTAAAAAATCAACGATCGATGATTCTTCTATAATAGGTTTATAAACAGCGCGTTACATGCGCCTTGAGATAATTTCGATACAAAAAAGTGATCACCCGTTAAAAAAAAAGCATTTTTAACATGAGATTCACCTTACTTACGGGTATAATATAACGGGTATAATATAAACTAATGGGAAAATTACTTTTCCCGGCGATAACTTAAAAATTACAATGTTGAAAGAAAACGATTTAGAAAAGATAGAGCGATATATTAACGGTCTTGCCGATGACAACGAAAAAGCCTGGGTGGAATTTCAATTTTTAAACGGAGAGGATAATTATACTCTGCGGCACTTGCTTAAAAATGACTGGGACATTATGCTCAGGGATACCTCACCTTCTGAAGTTAATCTCAGCCACCTGCTCGACAGGGTACACCATATAATCCGAAAAAATGAGACTTTGAAAAGGCAGAAACCTTTGCAGAAATTTATTCGGATTTACATGAAGGCTGCCGCCATATTAATTTTACCATTACTGGTTGCAGGAGGTCTGGTTTACAGTTACCTGGGCAATCATAGTAAGACAACAACCGACCGGCAGGTCATTTCCACTATCTTTACCCCTTTTGGCGCACGGGTCTCCTTCAATCTGCCCGACGGCACCACCGGTATGCTCAACAGCGGTTCACACCTCAGCTATTCACTTCCTTTTAACAACAACCGTGAGGTAAGCCTTGATGGAGAAGCATGGTTTGAAGTAAACCGTGATGGAAACCATCCATTTGAAATCAGTACCGGTAATTCGACTATAAAGGTTCTGGGCACCAGCTTCAACGTGAGCGCTTACCCTGCAGAAAGTTATGTCGAGGTAGTACTACAAAAGGGAAAAGTTGAGTTTCAGGATAATGAAGGCGATGAAAAGGTAACTATACTTCCATCAGAAAGGTTGGTTTTTCACAACGGGAATATCAGCAAGTCGGTTACCGATCCGGCAACGTACAATGCATGGACCGAAGGCAAGCTCGTTTTCAGGAGTGATCCTATGGCCGAAGTGGCCCGCCGGATTGAAAGGTGGTATAACGTAAAGATTATTCTCGCCGACAGTGAGCTTGAAAAATATTCTTTCCGTGCAACTTTCCAGGACGATACACTCGAAGAGGTATTACGGTTCTTAAGTATGACCTCTCCCATCAGGTACAGAATTACCCCTCGCAGGCTTCTGGACGATGGAACCTACGAAAAAGAAAAAGTGACTATTTATCTCAAAAAATGATAATCTGACTTTTTAAAAACCAAAAAGCCTATGAAAACAAAAAAAAGGAAATCGCGTCAACGATTTCCCTAAAAAACATCATTCCGATATTTTTTAACTTAAAAACATTACAAATCTATGAAAAAAAACAAACCTTTCGGGGAATTGTTTTATCGTTCTCTGAAAAAAACTCTAAAAATTATGCGTAATGCTTTAATTCTATTATTTATAGGAGTCCTACAGGCACACGCTATTGACACCTATTCACAGAAAACCAGGCTTTCCTTAAATATTTCAGATACAGAACTTGTTAGTGTACTTGATAAAATTGAAGACGAAAGCGAATTTTTCTTCCTGTACAATGAAAAACTGCTCGACACGGAACGTAAAGTCAATATTACTGCAAATGATCAATTAATTAATGTGATACTGGATAATCTGTTTGCCGGTACCGATGTGGAGTATACTATCATTGACCGCAAGATCATTCTTGCACCGGATTATTTGATGTCTGAACCGCAACAAAAACAAATAACCGGGACTGTTACCAACAAGAATGGTGTACCTGTTATTGGTGCGAACGTTGTTGTTACCGGAACAACTCAGGGAACGATGACTGATATTGACGGTAAATACAGTATTGAAGTTCCTCAGGGATCAAAAAGCCTTACATTCTCATTTATCGGAATGGAACCCCAGGAAATCAATATCGGGACATTAACACAAATCAACGTAACCATGGTTGAGTCGGTGACTGGTCTTGATGAGGTTGTAGTTATTGGTTATGGCACCATAAAAAAAAGTGATTTAACCGGTTCTGTCGTAAGAGTATCTATGGAAGAAAAGGCATCTCTGGCAAACATAAACCTTTCGCAGGCTTTATCGGGAGCTGCTGCAGGGGTGAATATTCAGGGGTCAGGTCTCGCAGGTGGTGAACCAAGCCTTTCAATAAGGGGACAAACCTCTCTGTCGGCAACTGACAAACCACTGATTGTGCTGGATGGTATTATCTATAACGGAGCCATGACTAACATTAATATCAGCGATATCGAATCAGTAGATATTCTCAAGGATGCCAGTGCTGCTGCAGTTTACGGATCAAGGTCGGCAAATGGTGTACTTCTTATAACTACTAAAAAAGGTAAAACAGAAAAACCGGTTGTCTCATTTAGCTCGTACTATGGCTATCAGGATATGACAAATAATCCGATGAAAGTGATGAATGCCGAGCAATATGCAGTAAGACTGGTTGACTTTTATTATCAGCAGAGATTGTATGACTGGTATAAAACTCACCCGACAAGCGCCACAGGAAAACCAGTCAGTCCTGATGTAACAGACCGTAATGTTGTTGCCGCTTACCTTAGAACCCAGGAAGAGAAAGATAATTACCTTGCAGGAAATGAAATTGACTGGATTGATGAAGTTACACAATTGGCTCCGATTCAAAACTACAACCTTAACTTGTCGGGGAAAAGTGACAGGAGCAATTACTATGTGTCAGGCTCATATACTGATGAGGAAGGAATTCTCCTGAATGATAAGTTCAAAAGGTACACACTGCATGCCAATATTGAGAGTAAAATTGCCGATTGGTTTACATTAGGATTAATTTCATCTTTCTCACAAAGTGATTATTCCGGGTTGCAAGCAGATCTTGGAAACATCATTCCACGCAGTGCAGCGCAATCAGGTGCTATGCTTTGTAGCCCTCTGGCAGATAATAAGATTGGTTCTCCAGACTTTGATATGTTCCTTACTGGAGAACTTTATATGCCATACCCTCTTAATAATTTATATGTTAATAATAGTGATATCAGAGATAACCTGTTTTTTGTAGGTAGTGGCAAGATAACAGTACCGTGGATAAAAGAGTTAACTTATGAGTTAAATTATTCAAACACATATCTATACAAAAATAATAATACTTTTTATCCATCCACCACGCCACTGGGCGCCACCAACAAAGGCCAGGCTATAAAGAATCCTTCTGAAGAAAGAAACTGGATCGTTAATAACATAGTCACTTACTTAAGAACTTTTGGTGATCACCAGGTAAATGCCACGTTACTGTATAGCCGGGAAAACCGTCAAGCACAGAGCTCAACCCTTAATGCACAGGGATTTGACAATCCTGCCCTGGGTTATAATAACATGGCGCTTGGTACAGTTGCGACCGTTGCATCAACAGCATGGGAAGAAAATAGCCTTTCATATATGGCTCGTGTCAACTATTCATTTAAAAAACGCTATTTGTTAACAGCAACCGTTAGAAAAGACGGCTTCTCCGGATTTGGAGAAAATAAGTTTGCAACGTTCCCTTCGATTTCAATGGGCTGGGTGGTTTCAGACGAGTCATTCCTCAGAGATATTAAATCGCTCTATTTAAAGTTGAAGGCCTCCTACGGGAAAAACGGGAACCAGGGAATCGGACGCTATTCAAGCTTATCACAGTTTACCGACGATGCTTATGTTTATGGTTCCACAACAGCAATTGCTATTTACACAAGCATTTTAGGGAATTCTGATCTGGGATGGGAAACAACTTCATCGTTCAATATCGGGCTGGAATATGGTTTTCTGAACCGGAAAATTTTAGGTTCGGTTGATGTATATAAAGCTAAAACCATCGATGTTTTGGTTAATAGAGCCATTCCCAAATGTACCGGATACACAAATATCTGGACAAACATCGGAGGTATCGACAATAAAGGTATTGAACTGGAATTAACAACTATTAATCTTGATGGTAGCCTCAGATGGAAGACCAATTTCGTATTTTCCCTTAACAGAGATAAGATATCCAAACTTTACGGTGGCAAGGAAGATAAAGACATAGGAAACTCATGGTTTGTTGGAGAATCAATCAGTGCCATATATGATTATGAAATGGCAGGAGGGCTCTGGACTGAGGAAGAGCTTTATAGCGGCAATATTCTGAATGATTGGTATCCTGGTCAGTACAAATATGTTGATCAGAATGGGGATGGTGTTATTGAGCCGAATGCAGACAGAAAAGTTATTGGTTACAAGACCCCGAGCTACCGGTTCAGTATAAATAATACTTTTTCTTATAAGAATTTCACCCTCTATTTCTTCATTAACTCAATACAGGGAGGTAAAAAATATTATTTAACGGATAATTATTTTGCAGTAAATACCAGTATGAACTCAGATGACGTAATAAGGACAAACGCCCCAGCAGTTCGTCCTTACTGGACTCCTGATAACGGAGTAAATAATGCTACCGGAATATACAATACGCCTGTTGTAGTGAGTGGAATTTATGAGAGCAGGAGTTTTGTGAGATTACAGGACATCTCCCTTTCATACAGAGTTGGTCCCGGTTTGCTGAAAACTTTACGAATGGAGGGATGTCAGTTCTATTTAGCCTCTAAAAATCCATATGTATGGACCAACTGGTCAGGCTGGGACCCGGATACCGGGTCCTGTAATTCGATGTTGATGAGAAACATTACAGCAGGTCTCACGCTTACTTTTTAACTTGATTTATTAAAATTAACAGTTTAATAATTATAAAACGATGAAAAAATATTCAGGCCTATTTAGCAAAAAGTGCTTATTTGCAATTCTAGTGTTGATGTTTTCCTCCTGCAGTGAGGATATACTTAATGAGACCCCTCTTGATTTTTTTTCACCTGAGAACGCCTTTAACTCTCTTGCGGGAATTCGACAGGGAATAAATGGATTATATTGTGATGTACGTAGTTTGAAAAATGGGTTGTTGGAGGGCAGCTTAGGAAGTGATGTGTGTTATAATGGTGAAAATCCGGGTGGTAACACACAAATGGTTAATTATATAACTTGTATGATTCCAACTGATATAAATTTAGGTAACCTGTGGAATAGCTTTTACAGCCTTATTCAGAAAGCAAATGTTGTTATAGAGGGTATCAATAATTCTGATGACGCTATCTGGGCGAGTGATGCTCAAAAAAATGCATATTTGGCAGAAGCGATGCTCTTCAGGGCTTTTGGATATCGTTATTTGGTTATGCTTTGGGGCGATGTCCCCCTTGTAACTGAAGCAATTCATTCTATAAAAATTGATTTAGTAAGAGCTCCTAAGGCAGATGTTTTTAAGCTGATGGAAGAAGACCTTATTTTTGGTATCGCAAACTTACCTGAACCAGGGGAGGAGGAGAATGTAGGCAGAATAAATCAGGGAGTCGCAGCACACTTGTTATGTGAGACTTATATTAACCAGGCTTATCTTAACCCGTCTAAATTCCAACTGGCTGTGGATGCGGCTTCAAAAGTAATTGATGGATATAACTATGCACTGATGACAGAACGTTTCGGATCAACTGTTGATGTATTTGGGTCAGGTGATGTTTTTTTGGATCTTTTTGCATATGGAAATCAATACCTGCCGGAAAATCGCGAATGTATCTGGGCAGTGCAATTTGAGCCATTTATTACAGGAGGTTATCGAAATATGTCAGAATATTTTTTTGGACCTGCATATTTCAGGTTAGGAAACGCTCCTGACGGAAAAAAGGCGATCAGGGGTGATTTTGTTGATGGTGCATATACAGGATATTCAGATACATTAGGACGTTGCGTATCATATTTTCGTCCTACCAGTTATGCTGCCTATTTTGTATGGCGAAGCGATTGGTATAATGACATCCGGAATGCTAAACATAATATTAAAAGAGATTTCTATTTCGACAATCCCGAATCGATATATGACAAGCAAAAGATTGATTTCAGTCTTTATCCTCCAGGAACAAGAGATCCTATACATGATACATGTTCGTATATTTACCCATACTTTATCGGGAAGGTTGGTGATCCATTACACCATTTTACTGAGCCTAAAAAGGCGGGCGCTGGGAGAAATCATAAAGACAAATATGTTATACGCTTAGCAGAAACATTACTCCTGCGTGCTGAAGCTTATGTTAATTTAGGAAGGCTTGATTTAGCAGCTGCGGATATTAATAAAATCAGGAACAGGGCAAATGCAACTCCGGTTTTACCTGCAGATGTGAATTTGGATTATATATTGGATGAACGGGTAAGAGAACTTTACAGTGAAGAGTGCAGATATATTACTTTACGTCGGATGGGTAATATGGTGGAAAGAACTCAGAAATATTGTGATAACCCTATATTTCCTGGTGCTAATATTAAGGATCATAATGTCCTGTATCCTATTCCTCAAACCGAGATTGATTTAAATATTGATGCTGTGATACAACAGAATCCTGGTTATTAAATAAGAATACGGCGAGGTATAGGAATATGGTTACTATTTACATGCGAGTATTATATTATACTATTAAACAATAAAAAATTGAAATGAAATGAAAAAAAGAACTTTTTTAGGAGTACTAATTCTATCGATTGTATGGATTACCTCTTTTTCGCAAACAGTAATATTTGAACCAACAGGAAATCCTGCTGATTTTAAGGTAAAATCCTGTTTGCATTCCGTTAGTTATGCAGGTTTGTGGGGGCAAGATGTGCTAACCGTTGATGAATTTCTTCTGACAGCAAAAAGGTTGGGGTACGACGGGGTGATTCTGATGGCAAAAAGGCCGCATGTTTCCCCTCTTGATTATGACAAAGAAGCCCGGGCAAAACTTAAGAAAAGAATTGCAGATTTGGGACTAACATTAGTGGCGCTTGCAGGTTATAATGACTTTACTGCAGGAATGGAGTATAATCCGGGGGGAGCTCCTCAGGCTGAGATACAGGGGGCCTATTTAGGTATGGTAGCAGAATTGGCCAATGACTTAGGTACTAAAATGGTACGCATTTTTACGGGAAACAAACGTGAGGGAGTTGCCTACGATAAACAATATGCTACTATTGTTGAGGGTATTACAATTGCTGCCAAAGAAGCACAAAAGTACGGTGTTACCCTGTTTGTACAAAATCATCACAACATTGCTTTTAATTACAATGACTTGTATGCGATGCTGAAAGAAATCAATCTGCCGAATGTCAAAGCAGGTTGGGATCCAGGGCAGCTTCTCCGTGCCCCCGATTCTCCTGAAGAAATAAGGCAATCTATTCTGAAAATGAAACCTTATATTGTAAATACCATCTCTGACCACGGTATCTATAAAGCAATCGATAAAAAAGATAATGCCAGGATAGCAGCCTATGACGCCTTTTATAATGCCTTAAAAGAAATTGGATATCAGGGTTACCTTGTTTACGAAATGTGCGGCAAAATTGAAGGAGGAGGCTCTATTAATAACTTAGATGCTTTCGCTAGAAGATTTCACACATACATAAGAAAATTTAGATGACAGGATAGGCTGGATGACGTATTCATAAGATGGTTGCCCATAAAGTATGAAGCCAAACATATTGAAATTTAGAAAAAGAAGATATTTGATAGGCTCATCGAAGCGGCATAAAGAAACAGAAAGGAGGAAAATAATGGAAGAAGTATGTTCACATAGCTCAAAAATTAGTTAGAAGGGGAGAATATCCGCCCAAGAGCAGAGGCATACAGAATATTTTAGCAATGGAGTTAAACCAATTTGGCCGTAATTGAATAGCCTTTGTTCAGATGCCGGATTAATCTTGGTTCAAAAAATTCAAATAAGTTTAATGTATTAAAATTTGATTAAAAAATTGTAAAATGACAAAAAGAAGAGATTTTATCAAGAAAAGCGCAATAGCCACAGCCGGTATAGTCAGTGGTGGCATGGGATTCAGTGCTAAGTCTTATGCTTCAATCATTGGTGCAAATGAACGTATTAACATTGCTGTAATTGGACTCCGCAGCCAAGGTGGTTTTGCTCATCTCAACAGCTATTGTTCCATGAAAGACAGCAAGAATGTCTGGTTAACAACTCTCTGTGATGTTGATGAACAGTTCTTTGCCCCACGGGCAAAAACAGTTCAGGAAAAAACAGGCATTAAACCTAAAGCTGAATGGGATATGCGTAAGGTATTTGATAACAAGGAGATACATGCAGTGTCGTTGGCTATACCCAACCACTGGCATGCACTGGCGACAATATGGGCCTGCCAGGCTGGAAAACATGTTTATGTTGAAAAACCTGCTTGCCATAATATCTTTGAAGGCAGGAAAATGATTGAGGCTTCCCGCAAGTACAATGTAAGGGTGCAGGTTGGATTTCAATTTCAACGCCGTCCGGGTAATGCGGAAGCAACGAAATTTCTGCACGACGGAGGTATCGGTGAGGTCTATATGGCCCGTGCTCTTTGTTATAAACAACGTGATTCATTTGGTATTGCAAAAGACAGTACCCCACCTGCCACACTTCATTACGACATGTGGTTAGGACCCGCTCCCTGGCGCCCGTATAATGAAAAGAGAAGTCACTACAACTGGCATTGGTTTTGGGATACAGGGAATGGGGATACCGGAAACTCAGGGCCACACCAATTCGATATAGCCCGCAGGGGATTATTCAAATTCAATGAGAACGAACACCCAGTTTCAGTCTATTCTGCCGGTGGTATCTACGGAATTGATCCTAAAGAATGTGCACAGGAAACTCCAAATACGCTATCCTGCATATTTAAATACAGCGATGGGAAAATACTGGAGTTTGAAACCAGAGGCCGATATACGAACGCTGAACCAAGCTCAACCATGTGGTATGGCACTGAAGGTTACTTCCTTGGCGGAGAAAATTGGAAAGCTTTCCGTCACAATGAAAAAGTACCTTTTGCAAAAGCTACAAAGACATTTCAAGCGAGGGGTTTTGATCCTCCCTTACCTCCTTATGTCGCCGATAATGACGATCATTGTGCTAATTTCATTGATGCCATCCGCTCAGGAAATAACGAGACTTTGCATTGTGACATCATCGATGGCTTCTATTCCTCTGCTCTTCCTCACCTGGCAAATATATCATATCGTTTGGGACGAGAATTAAAGTTTAATGGTGCTACCGAAAAGTTTATAAACGATCCCGAAGCTGATACTTTCTTGACACGGAATTACCGTAAACCTTATGTCGCTCCGGAGGAAGTTTAATATGGAACGATTTTTATGGCCTCCATGAACAAACGTTTGTAGAGGTCTTCTTGTATCTCTTTCTGAAATTAATCCTACCCAGGTTTTATTATTGGTTTGCACATGGCAATAGAATCCAACATTCGTCCGGTTGCAATCCGTGGTTTCAGTATATGTTACAAGAAGTTAATGAATTTGTGTTAATATTCATAATGAGTATATATTGATAATATTATAAAATTAGAAAAATAATTTTTCAAAATTCACTAGAACCAATTAAAATGAAAAAATCAACAATTTCAAGACGCAAATTTATAGGCACTGCTGCAGCAGCAGCAGCGTTTACGATGGTTCCTTTAAGTTGCGGAAACAGAAGCAAAAAGCCCAATTCCAAAGTTGGGGGCGTTCAATTAGGTCTTACTACCTATAGCTATATCAGCATACCGCATTTTAATGCGGAGGAAGTCCTCGGATACATTCTGCAGGCCGGGGTCAATTCGGTTGAGATGAGATGTGTCCTTGAAGAAAGTTTGGGTTGTCCTTACCCCCTATCCCTAGATTTCCATAACCGTATGGAATTATCCAAAGAGCAGAGGGAGGAGCAACGTCAGTGGCGTTTATCTTTACCCATGCAAAAGTATGCAGATTTACGTAAGATGTACAATGATGCCGGGGTGAATATCCACATTGCCAAGTTTACACCTTCAAAATGGGCAGATGATGAGATTGACTATGCATTTAATGCAGCCAAGGCATTAGGAGCTTATGGTGTAGCTGAATCATTCAGTGAAGAAAACTGTCAACGCCTTGAGAAGTTTGCTGCAAAGCATAAAAGTCTGGCCATTTTTCATCTGTCGGGCGAAATTGAGCAACCGGGTATTGACATCAACTGGCCTGATAAGTACTTTGCTTATTCGTCGGCCAATAGGATCAATTTTGATGGAGTTAACTATTTCGCAAGCACAGGGCTGAATCCCATCCCCATAATTGAAAGATATCACGACCGCATCTGCAGCATACACATGAAGGATCATCCAGGACCAAAAGGCAACCAGCGAGGCACCTTTGTGCCATTTGGACAAGGAGGAGTCCCGGTAGCCGATATTCTTTTGTTACTTAAGAAGGAGAAATGGCCAATCAATGTTGACCTTGAAATGGAATACACTCCTCCGGAAGGTTCAGATGTTGTCAAAGAAGTCATCAAAGGTATTGAATACATGAGGAATATTCTTGAATAATATTTAATTTACGAAAGAAAATTTCTTGTATGAGGCCACTAAGGAACTCTTAAGATCAGGGAATGCAAAAAGGATTTTAGAGATATAGTATTTGATAATTATCAAAATATTAATAATCTAAACTACATGAAAGAGACAAAAACATTCACAACACCGCAACTTACTACTTTAGTTGTTTTAAGGTTTTTAATAGGATGGCATCTTTTATATGAGGGCTTTTCGAAAGTATTAATTCCCAACTGGTCTTCATTTGGATTTTTTCAGGAATCTAAATGGATTTTTGCAGGATTCGCCAAATTTGTCCTGGCTCACGACAATGCATTAAGCGTTGTGGATTTTCTGAATACATGGGGATTGATAGCTATAGGATTGGGATTGATATTTGGCTTGTTTACCAAGATGGCATCTATTTCCGGAGCTTTATTACTGTTACTTTACTATTTAAATAATCCGCCCTTTATTGGTCTGGAATACTCGGTTCCGACTGAAGGAAACTACCTGGTAGTTAGTAAGACCCTTATTGAGTCAGTAGCATTGGTTGTCCTGGCTGTATTCCCGACAGGTTCCATATTCGGATTGGATATGTTTATTGAAAGGTATAAAAATTTAAAAAATAATAGAAAGGAATAACACAATGGCACAGGATAAAGAAAAAGAAATTAAGCCGGAAGAAAAGAATGAACCGGCACCAAAAACTGCCATTAAACGCAGAACTTTAATAAAAGCTTTGGCAGGGATACCGGTTTTAGGGCTGTTTACTTATGAGTTGGCAGCGAAGAAGGGATATGACCTGGAAAAGAAAAACAGGGTACTGAAAGATTTAGGTTTGCAGAACATTGAGGCCCCGGTTATCTTACCAAGCTCAGGAGCTAAAGGAAATTTGCTAAGAATAGGACTTATAGGATTTGGAGCCAGGGCAGTCGTTCATGCAAACGGATTGGGCTATATTCATCCCAATGATGTCGAAAAACGTAAAAAAAGCGGCACACTTGAAGACTGGCTTGCACAGGAAGATTTAAATGTGGCTATCACAGGTATTTGCGATGTATTTGACCTTCATGCAGAAAACGGTCTTGCAACGGCACGTAATCCAGTGCGTGCAGGAGGTGCAAAAACCCCTGATATTCCCGTGAAACGTTACCGTACATACCAGGAAATGCTTGATGATAAGAATATTGACGCTGTGATGATAGCCACCCCTGATCATCATCATGCTCCAATTTCTGCGGCAGCATCCAGAGCAGGCAAACATGTCTATTGTGAAAAAAGTATAGCGCTGAACGAAGAGGAACTGAATGACGCTTATGTTGCCGTAAAAAACAGTGGAATAGTATTTCAGTTGGGACATCAGATACCTCAAAGTGTCATTTTCAAACAGACTAAGGATATAATTAAGAAAGATATCCTTGGAAAGATCACCCTTGTGGAGACAACAACAAATCGCAATTCAGCCGATGGTGCCTGGATCAGGCATCTTGATGCTAACGGTAATCCAAAACCGGGTGATGAGAAATCTATTGACTGGCCTCAATGGCTTGGCTCGACACCGGTAGTTCCATTTAGCACAAACCGTTACTACAACTGGCAGAAATTCTTTGCTTATGAGACAGGACTGATCGGTCAACTGTTCACCCATGAATTTGATGCTGTGAATCAGCTTTTAAGAATAGGTATTCCTAAAGCAGTTGTCTCTTCCGGCGGGATATACTACTGGAAAGATGACAGGGATATGCCCGATACTCTTCATTGTGTATTTGAATATCCTGACCGGGATATGACCTTGCTTTATAGTGCAACCCTGGCGAACAGCCGCAGCAGGGGCCGCGTTTTTATGGGTCGTGATGCTTCAATGGAGTTGGGAAGTTTTATAAGCATAACTGCTGATGCCGAATCAATCAAATACAAAAAACAGATTGAAGCAGGCCTTATTGACCTGTCAGGGCCAATGGTCTCATTTAATCCAACTTCAGGTAAGATTGATGCAGTGAGTTCAGCAACCGAAAAATACTATGCTGAACGCGGTTTAACTACAACAACAATTAATGGTAGTGAGCTTGATGTTACTTATTTGCATATTAAGGAATGGATTGATTGTATCCGTAACGGGGGAACACCAAGCGCAAACATGGAGCGGGCTTTTGAAGAAGGAATAGCCTGCCTGATGGCTCATAGATCATATCTTGAACACCGTCGAATTGAATGGGATCCGGTAAACAAAAAAATTGTTTGATAGGGTGAGTTCTTGACGAAACAATCAGGTTAAGGCTTTTTCCTAAATTAAACAATACTTTATGAGGCTAAACAAAGGATAAATTAATTTTCTCCTGAAATTTAACTCAGCTTTTGCATATGAGTTTATTGTCACTATAGTGTACTATTTTATTTTGATCGGGCAACCAGCGGAGTACTTTAACAATAATAAAATAATTTGAGTATTACGAATCATATACACTATTTAATTTGGCGTTGATACAAATCCATGTTACTGGTTTTTAATACCGTAGAAAAACAGTACCACCAAACAGGATTAAATGATACCACCTTTCTGTGAGATACTTGTAGTAAAGGATCCGGAGAAGAGAAAAGAGTCATATTCCGGTGAAGGTTTGTTTGTTCGTTTTTCGATTAAAAACAAGATTATATTTTTGAAGTTAACCGTATGGTAA
>Ga0315545_1003252_pt1 | contig 14035 bp, 9 predicted proteins | sample SalMarSW160210MG_FD_203096 | JGI IMG/M metagenome (GOLD analysis project Ga0315545, IMG submission 203096) | Salt marsh sediment microbial communities from the Plum Island Ecosystem LTER, Massachusetts, United States - Salt Marsh Sediment SW1602-10 ... | reverse complement strand
AGTGTATTATAGGGCCTTCCACGCATGCCAGCTCGGAGTTCGTCGAGATTGATAGGTTCCATTACAGCCCCCCTTTTAAACTTGCTATCCTGAGCTATATATGGCTCCCCTTTCGTTACCAAGTCGCAATGCATGCCAAGGCAAGCACCAGCAAAAAACAGATTTCTGAAAAAGGAAAAACATTTGCTGCGTTTCCAGAATCCCAACTTGAATTGCTCCTTCAAGGCGGGCTCAATCTTGGAATTATAGAAGAATTCGAAAAAACGTGCCGGTGCTCCGCAACATTCTTTGTTGTAGATTTTCATCTTCGTATCAGCGACTACGGCGTCTAGTATCCATATATTGAAGAGAGTGTCCATATTCACTCTTCCCACATCACTCCTAGTTGGAGACGTCGTCAAACCCAAGTGACACCTCAACCCCAAGAAAAAAGTCTCTTCAATAGCCTCTTCTATGGTTACTTGTAGTGCATCGGGCATAGTTGCAGTTGATGGTTGATTTAGAAAGCGCATCGGAAAACAGATAACACGCTCAATTTCAGGGTTGTCTATTCCAGAGCTTCCAATTGGACCCTTGACCATTGCCAGGAATATCTCGCACTTTGACTTAACCTTGTCGAATACGAGCTTTGCCAGTCGCTTCTCTTCGGAGTATTTGTTTGAAGAGAAGTATTCCTGGCTGTTTTCTACTGCCTTGACGTTCTCCTCATAGAGTATCGAAAGCTGTTCAAAGTTAATTTTCAGAGACATAACTGTCCTTCCAAATAAGAATCATCCCTTCAGGATAGTCATCTGTATATTATGTTCCGCACAAAGTTGTCCAAGTTCCTTCTCAGCTGCTCTGTGTAACTTATCCACCTCTGTGGAATAACCAAGTAAATGTTCAGCGATTCCTTTATCATCTGTTGTGATGGATTGTTGCATAAGGGGGTAACACTTAAGCCTTAACTGGCTGGCTTCTACCCATTTGTCGACAACGCCGATGCAAGAATTCGGTGGCGACAATTCGTTCAAGCGGTTTAAGAGGTCTAGCTCACTATTCGCTAACGCCTCCAATCTCTCTGAGACAATTTTACTTCTGTCATGTTGGTTTCCGGGCAACCCTTTACCCCCTTTTGCGATATTATCGGCAATTTCTTGCTGTAGCATATTGAGAGGTGTAACACTAGCTAAAAATGCTAGAATTTCCTGCCGTTCCTCGTCATGCTCGATGGAACCTTCTTGGACTTCTGGAGTTCTCCTAAAAATTGCCTCTTCTAACCACCCCCTCCGCAGTCTATGCTCAACTATCACCCATATGACAACTGCAATTCCGGCTACTAGCAGCCACCACCATGAAGCTCCTCTAATTAGGGCTACTCCAGTTCCACAAGTGGCAGCTACAAGAAACACCCCTCTCAGAATGTCAGCTCTAGTACTCGGCCACAACATCCTGGCGCGATGCCTGCCTGGCGGCCACATGCGTATGGTCCCATACAGAAACCACAAAGCCACAAGAAGAAGAATTATTCCAATAGCTAACTTCATTTTGCTGCCCTCTCTAAATGCGTAGAGAAATAGACGTTTGCTTTTTCCATAGACTTTCGTGCGCTCTCAGTCGATTCCAAGAAATTGCGGAGTACTCCTCCAAGCGTAGCTTCTGCTACTTTATTTAGTCCAACTCCACTGCGATAAAGATTACCCATTTTCCCAGACATACCTCTATAAAATGCTAGTCCATCCTTCGTTCCTTTAATATAGTTCTTTATTGCCGATTGCATATTCTTCTTAGCTTGACACGCCTCTGAAGAAGTGGGATTCGGAGAACCTTTTAGAGAGTTAGATATAGGAGACAGCTTATTGAGAGCGTATCTTAAGACCTTGTCACCATCATTAGGCAATGGCGTATTGGCTACGAGTTCATCAAGTGCAACCATAACAGGCATGGACTCCTCATACAATGGCTTAGTCATTGCTAACCATTCCTCATCACTAACGGTTCTACTAAAGAAGCCCATCGCTCGCCTGTTCTCCACGACAGTGTAGGAATTCTTTCCATACCTGCGTGAGTCTCAAACAATCTACCAAGAGATTTGAGTATATGGAAGATGTGAGCTTAGCGAATTCCATACTTGGACTGTCGTGCCTTGAGTGCTGCTTCGCTTCCATCGAGCACGTTGAGAACTGCATCTTTTATAGTGCTCTCAGGACAAGCCAGAAACCCACTACACACCATTCTCCCCTGACTACCGTCCGAGTCTACATGTATTATGAGTTCAGCATCCGTCAAGACCACAAGGTTTGCATTGTGCGAAGTCATTATAAACTGCTGCGTTTGCTTCTTTTCAAGCAACTGTTGTGCTATGACATCAGCAATATGTCGGTTGTCAAGATTATCTTCAGGTTGGTCAATAATAAGGGGGCCTTTTCTCATACGCAACAACAGGGGAAAGACAGTGGTGCACCTCTGGCCCGCTGAAAGATTCTGGATTGGAACAGGCTTACTACTTATTACCAGAGAGAGTTCGACATCATCATCATCGACGACTGTCATGAAATCAACAAACTTGGCGTCGAACAGCATATCATTTTGTTCCGTGCGCTCAGCTTCCGCGTCAAAGTTACAGAACCGTTTGAATAATTCCTTCAGATTCTCATAACTGTCAGGTTGTCCAAGTTCCTGGACAAAGCTTACAATACTATTAGCGTCGCTACCGTAAGTCTGGAGGTAGAGCCTCTTTTTCTCTTGGTTTGCAGATCTCAGGAATTTCAAATGAATGCCTGAAATTTCCCGATTTATGTCCTCCACCTCCTTCATGCGTATGCTACATATTGTATTACGAGCGTTACAGATATCATCACATGCTGCGAATATGCCCTTAGCCATACTCCGCATCTTATCTGCGAGAGACTTACACTCTGCTTCCAGAGCCGGAAGAGCCTTGGTTTCTTCAATTATTTGTATCTGCTGAGAGAGAATCTCTCTTTCATCTGATGGTAGAGCATTGACTCTGGGGTCATAGCTATCTGTACGGAATTGTGTAAATGCCTGCTTTGCCTTCTCAAGGTTCTCGGCTATCCTATCGCGTGTCTTTGTGAGATCATCATCAATTCGCTTCTTCCCTTCCAACCTTGTTGTTCCAAGGTCTTGAATTCTAGACTTAGTTTCTTTGACGATAGCTTGTATCTCCTCTGGGTATTTGTTAGCTTCTTCAAACTCATCGGCGATCGTGGAGAAACCGCTATCAATCGCAGAGAGCATTTGAGTGTTCATGTTCGACAAACGATCTCTAAGGTTTCCCAACTGTTGATCGCAAAAGAGGAAATCCTCGTACTCTGTCTGAAGCTGTAGCAGGGCTTCCTTTTCAAGCTTCTTGAGTGTGTTTCTCTTGTTTCGAAGAGCCAATCTCTGTTGTAGCTTGTCATCTAGTTTCTTAACTTGCCTTTGGAAGGCTGGTAGCTGATCTCGTGCAGATTCCACCTTGGCATCAATCGTCTCATGGAGTTTTCTGATTTCTGCTTCATGCCCAGCGCTGTCTATTAGCGTTAAACGTGATGTTGGATATTCTGCAACTGCCTCAATCTCATGCCACCCAAGTATCGATACATCAAATCCCGTTTGTTCAATAGTCTCTACTTCCCTTGAGGCTCCATTTTCTTCGGTGATTCTCAGTCGCCCGGGAGAATCTGCACGCCTTACGATAAGTGCCTTCAAGCCATCCCTGAGTTGAACCAGGCATTCAACGAAGCCGCTGGACCCCAAAATATAGGCAACATGCTTACTAACAGAATCTTTACGATCCGCAGGGATGAAAGTGCCAAACAGGAAACGAAGGCATTCCAAGATGGAGGTCTTGCCGGTCCCTTTGCACCCTATTAGGCAATTCATAGATGGATTGAACACAATCCACTCATCCTTGATGAACTGACCAGATATGTGGACACCGAGAATGTGGTTATGCTCGTACTGCGGAGGTGTTAACATAACACGATCCCGAAATGAAAGTGCAGTTTTCAGCTCTTGGAAAGTCGTTCTCTCACATTTGACCCATGTATACCTCTGCCGATCCAAGATATGCTGGTGAGTGTGAGCGTCGCTTGATTGCACACAAACCTGTAAAGGAATGTCGCGACCGTCTTTAGTTTGCTTAGTACCGTCAAAGAAAGCAGCTGTTGATATATCTCTTACTTCAAGTGCTGAGAACGCGCCATCTTCGAGGAAACCCAAGAAAGCAGCATCGTCATAGATGTCGTCTATACTTCTGGAGTTTTCGGGTGATTTCGATTGATGCAGATGAGCAGGTATGAACAACGCGCCCTCTTCTAAGAAAAACTTCCCTATGTCAGTAATAGCCGACGTGAAGCCTTCCTGGTATGCCTCAGACTTAAATGTGAATTCCTCTCTAGCCTTTTTAAGAACATAGCCATAATCGCTTGGTGGTTGATCCGGATCAACAGCCAGTATGCAGTGAAAGAAGTAATCCTTTAATACTTTCTTTGAGAGCGCATCAACGAAGATATTGATCTCTGCTCCAGGAATCAATCTGGTATTTGGGCAATGTTTCTGCAATCTCGCAAGGACATTAGGGTTTGGTGTCTCTCCGTGTGCCAAGATGATAGCAAAACTGTAGTCGTTCACACGAAGAACCTCTCCTAGACACTCCTCTGCATCAGCACCTTTATATTCGTAGTCACTCGACCCAGGCGCATGAACATGGAAATCCGCCTTTAGGAAGGTCCCACCGATTGTGCTCTGGGATTTCCTTAATTGCTGTTCGAATTCAGATGGTCGCATTCTATAAAATCCTTCGTGGCGCTCTAAATTACATTATGAGTCAGCATACCACCCCAAACATATCCACCTCCAAAATCATCTTGTCTATTATATCATACGAATATCTCCCTTGGGATTATCTCCCTTCCAAAGCAGAAATCAAGGAATAAAGGGTTTTTGGCGGTATGTCTTAAGCTTTTTGCCCTACCGCTACTTTCCTTATTGTTGCTTGTTAGCTTCAAGCCATACCTGAAAAATTAGCGTTATTTTGGCGTTAAAATGTTTGGGAATGGTCGGGACATGATGGGACTCTACGAGCAAAACAGGGTTTTGGGAGCGTTTACCTAATTTTGCCGTAAAACAAAGCTAAAATATGCCCTATTGTTGTGACCATGCCAACAGGATGGCATTGTCGGACTTCTAGTGGCAGTGACCAAAAAGTCACTAGGGGTACACAATATCTGTCGGATTCTGTTGGTCAGCGGCAACTGCTAATGATTTCACTGAACACCCGGTAGTCAATCATAGATTGTATCGACCCCTATCGGAGTTGGGTGTTTCTAAGACCCTTGCAGAGAAGGCAACAATCTATGATAATATTAGTGAACAGATGTACCAGGGTGGGAGAAGAGATGGCAAGCAACCTGAAGGAATAGTTAACAGAGTGTAAGAAATCTACATGGCAAAGCAACAATGTCTTGCGTATGACGACTAAGGTGGATTGATATGCGGAACAAACAAAATCCCATAGAAGTGCTATTCTTCGCATATCATGGTTTAGTTGGAGTTCTATTAGGTATAATTATAATACTGATTCCACATGCTTTATTATCGGAAAGCCAGACGATCAAAGAAATATGTGACGCTATAGGTTCGACTTTTATTGTAGGTTCGTTGTTCGGGCTTCTTTATACAAATATCCAAAGAAGATTCTATTATGATGAACTTCGATATTTGATTATGAGAGAGGAAACCGGTTTTCGCAGCATCTTCCCGAATAGTACCGTGCCTGAACTAACTACGGAAATTGCTAGTAAGATAGGAACAGCAAAAGAGATAAAAATGTATGGTATTGCTCTCAATATCCTGTGGGATCCCGAATTAGTGAATGGCTTGAAACAAGCTGCGATTGACCGGCATAGCCGAGTTGTCATCCTGCTCGCTGATGTCAATAGTCCTAGAATACAGGAGCGTCTTACGGAAGAAGAGGATTTCCCTTTTCCTCATACACAAGGACGGGAAGTCATCACCAATCTCTATGATAGACTGAAGCAGATTGAAACGGAGATTGGTGACAAGAATTACTTCGATGTGAGGCTATTTACTCATTACCCAACATTCGCGCTCATAATTGCAGATGAAGATGTGTTTTGCTATCACTATGGATACAAAACAGTTGGTACAGTTAGCCCAGTAATACATTTGAGGGGTTACACTAGTCCGCAAGTCCGATACTACCGAAACCAATTTGACATCTTGCTAAGAAGCTATCCACAATGAAGAACTATAGAATGCAATGCATTTTCCCTATTATCATATGGCCATTTTGTGAGCCATCTTCAACAGATAACTGCAATGCTTTGGTAGAATATTTTGCCAGTATGAAAGACAACAGAGTGGCTCTTCCGAGTATCGTCATAAATCATCAATCACGGAAATGGCTAAGAGGTAATCATTTGAAAATTCTTAATAGAGTAGAACAGCTGCGGTGGGAAATAGATTGGATATGGTCAGTAGACACTTGTCAGACTTGGCTACAAGCTCTTGCAAAGTCACATCAAGCCTGTCCTAGAAGATCACATGGTACTGCGTTTTCCAATCAGGCGGAGCATATACAACACGATGCTGACTGTGCGCACATTATCATACCTGCTGATTTTCACTACGCTGAAACGGAAGGACAGTTGGCATTAACTAAAATTCAAAGTCAATTTGATATGATGGCTGATCCGATGTATAAGATGTCTATAGGGCAAATCCATACTCAAGAACATAGTTTCAAACAGATGGTTGATGACTGTGGCACCTGGCCACTCGTCGAGCTCTGGTTTCCAACTCATTATACTATTCTCAGACGTAAGCAAATTGAGAAGCCCAGGTCAGAGTTCCTTGCATTGGCAGGAACACTCTTGGATATGTTGATTATGGAGAGATGGTTCCCATACACTCAGACATTAATAATCCTTCTTAAACTAATCGATCGAAAACTTGATAATGCAATATGTGTATACCAATTGGGTTCCTTGCAAGAAGACCCACCGACTAACCACTGGAATGAATATGTCACACAGGTGGAGCGCATAGAAAGGGTACTGAAGTTATATTGGCGAGATTCCCACGATTTATCCGGAGAGCGTAAGAAAGAATACTTGAGTCTAACTATTAAGTCGCACGATTTGACGGAGAGTCTTATTGATGCATCACGCAATTTGTTTGTGTCGATACATCGATAGTAAGAACAATTCTCCTTTCTGGTAGATTTGCCCAAGATAAACAGAAAAGCAGGTATCCCAAACCACACACGATAGGGATACCTACCTTACAAAAAGCACAAAAAGGCGGCTATTGGCGTCTCTTTGTGCGTGGTTGTGTTCGGTCAAACGTTCTAGGAAACTGCTATTGGTTCTTTCCTTTGGCCTCAACAATTGGTGTTAATTTGGTGTCAAATTGTTTCGCACTGGTTGTTACGGTTTGGCATTTTACGAACAAAGCAGGATTTTGTTGATTCACCTCCCCCTGGTCCCTTAAGTCTACCTCGCAATAAAGCACGGCCCGAGAGGCAAATAAGGGGCATAGCAAAGATCTTGGTCGTGTTTACCTAATTCTGCCGCAAAACAAAGCTAAAATATGCCCTATTGTTGTGACCATGCCAACAGGGTACCGTCACCAAGCCAATCGAAATATCTTAACCATTGTAAGAGGCGGAAGTATTTCGGGTTGAACTGAAGTATCCAGTAGCTCAATTATCCTCTCCTGCCACCATGCTTGAGCTATGGCCTCTTTCCGCGTTGGATGTTATCGAGCATCTCCAAAGCCCCCCCCAAGTCCGCGTGAATGGCATCTAGCGATTCGTTCAACGTTGAACTCATAACACCAATCGAAAAGGCCAGTCCATCAATCGAAGCCGTAATCTTAGATGTCATTCTATTCAACGCCTCCCCCAGGTTGGCGAATCCAGCAATGAGAATTTGATTTGTTCTGCGCTGTTCATAGATGCTGGCAAAATGATAATTACGATGACCAGCTTGTACAAGAATTTCCAAGCGTTTGACAGTTACCTTTGACGCATCGGCTAGCTTATCGATATGCTGAGGTGCGAGGGGATACAAAGGAGGTATTATGTCCGAATCATCATGTTTCAGTCCTTTCTTCCCTAGTAAGGTGATACGGAACAAGTCAATTTTAGTATCGGGTGAGCCCCCAGTGGCAACGGCACCGACGTAGCTATTAGTCATATCATCGAGTGCATCCTCATCTTCACGCAATCGGGCCGCCTCGGTGTAGCAAGACACCTTTTTCTTAAGGTCACCGATGAGTTCATCGAATTGGGCGAGTATCTTTGTTGCAGTCTCTACGGAACTCCAGAAGGGCACAAAAGCACCATCGTCGAAATATTTCTCTGCCTGGTCCAACTCTTTTTCAGCTGAGCTTAACAGCATCGGCATCGATTTAAAAAGGTCAACTGACTGTTCGGTTAAATAGGTCATCTCTATACCCAAACCTCTCCTCAAAACGGGGTGTTTGTAGTGTCTCTTATGCCTTCCCTTTTCTTTGTTCCCACCCGACAGCCGATCAGAGAATCCCATTATGACACACTCCTACAACCTTGTATCTCACCTGGACTATTATATCATTAGCGAAGGGACCGTCGATATCTATTTCTATCGCTCTTGAAGTATTCTTGTCATCACTGATTCCCTTTCGCATACTACCCGACAAATTGGTGTTGATTTGGTGTTAAACTAAAAATAACGGGTTAGCACCAGTTGGCATTTTACGAACAAAACAGGGTTTTACTGACAGACCAGAAAACACCATTCTATAGCTAACGGCACCCTTTGGCAGAACTGGCTTACAATTTGGAGACCACCGCCATTTCAGAACTATTGAGCAACAAGACAGGATTGTGGGCGTGTTTACCTATTTTTGCCGCAAAATAAAGCTAAAGCATGCCCTATTATTGTGACCATGCCAACAGGACGCAGTTGACTTGACCTACCACTGCACGAATATTGGCATCACTGTTCCGTTGTAGGTATAGCTATATTGAAGGAAAAGGCTATGCTTTGTCAAGGGCATAGCCATGTCTTGGTGCCGGTAGATTAAGGAGAGCTTAACTCTTCGTGAAGCGTGTGTGACCTGTTTTGCAGTATTCCTGAGAAATGTTGAGCAACAAGACAGGCTAGTGCGAAATTTCCTTCTCCGATATTATGTAGTTCTGACCCAACTGTTTGAGGTCTAGTAATCAACATGCACACCTCTCGCCTCAAGTTGAGGTATGTATGTGTTGGTGGAATCTGAGCTGAGGGGATTCCACCTCAAATCAACTCTGTCTCCATCTGCCAGCCCCGGGTTGTCCACCAGAGGCGAGATATCGCTTATTTGGTTACTAGTAAGATCCAGACGCGTCAGGCTGGTGATACCTGCCAGAGGCGAGATGTTCGTTATCTGATTAGACCCAAGTAGGAGCTCAGTCAGGCCGGTGAGGTTGGCCAGCGCAGAGATATCGCTTATCTGGTTACCGCCGAGCCAGAGCATGGTCAAGCTAGTGAGGTTTGACAGAGCCTGAACATCGTCTATCTGGTTGAATTGAAGAGCGAGCCTTGTCAACTGGGTGAGATTGGCGAGAGGCCAGATATCGCTTATCTGGTTACTCAAAAGGCCAAGGCGCCGTAGGTTGACGAGGTTGGCTAAGGCCGAGATATCGCCTATTTGGTTGATATTGAGGTCGAGATATCGTAGGCCAGTAAGGTTGGCCAGAGGCGAGATATCTGTTATCTCGTTGTCGAAGAGGTAGAGGTTCCTCAAGCTGGTGAGGCTGGCAAGCGGCGATACATCGCTTATCTGGTTAACAGGCAGGCGGAGGGTTGTCAGACTCGTGGCATGCTCCAGCCCAGTAAGATCGACGATATCTCTTTCGTGGCCATCAACGTAAGTTAGCCCTTCCAGGTCAGATTCATAGATATCCCCGGTAGGCTTTCCTATACTCTCACGGATGACAGCTTCCAGATTGGGGTCAGGGAAGGTTACCAGCCCTGAGGGCTTCAAACCGAGGTTTGGTTCCCCTACCATTGCGAACTCTGCGGGTGCATCACCCCATGGTTCAATCGGTCCAAGCCAATAAGGATCGTCACCGTCTGTGAATGCCTGCCCTACATTCTTGTGATTGTTCACCAGCTCATAGAACAGCTCTCGAGCTTTCTCATCGTTGAATCTTTGTGACGCTGGCTCAGTGAACCCTAAGTATGTGAGAGCGCCATTGTTCAGGAACGCTGTCGCCATCGTCCAGTTGTAGAGACTGTTGCACGCGCCCAAATACACTAGGCTTCGCGGATAAGCCGCTTCTGCATAGTTGGCGATAAAGGCGGGCAAGATCTCAAAATATGTGCCGTCGCCTTCAACACGGCCGAGGCTCAACAATCCATTCATCAAGTCAATCAAATGCGAGGCGAGGGTTACCAGTGTAACCTTCTCACCCGTCAGAAATCCGACATTTTCTGAGAGAAATTCGCCATGCACCGCTCCATGGGTAGTGATACTAATAACTCCGTATTGATAAAGCGTCTTCATGACATCGACGGTCACAGTGTTGTCTCTTAGGTAGGTACAATCTCCCACCTTGTCTAGTTCCTGCTGTACATAATACTGCGGATCGCTCGCTAATTGGTGATAGAAAGGATCAAGGCTGAGGGCTCTACTATTGCCAACATAAATGGAACCACTACCCGTTGATGTGACGTAGGCAGCCTCTGACACTGATGGCCTACAAAAGTCCGTTGAGGCTGCCCCTAGTGTTTCCGGTGGCCCTATGTAAATGGCGGCATGTATCCCGTTGCTGAAGACGGTCCATATTGTACCATCGCTTGAAATCCCTGTGTCGGCTACAATGTCTTGTGCCTCAAGCCATTCGACTGTCATATCACTGGCTTCGCCAACTCCGTAGCTTTCTTTCCAGCTGTCGAACTTCTCCCCAGCTAAATCCTGCGTGTCAATCGTGACCAAGAGGCTCTCATCACTGGGGGGCTCTTTAACCTGCACGACGATCTTCAACGTATCGGGCACTGTCCTTTTTCCTGTCCTAACGTGAAGGGTGCCTTCGTAGACGCCAGGAAGGGTGCCAGTAGGTATGTCTACTATGAAGTGGACATAATTGGTCACGCCAAGTCCTACAGTAGCCAAGTGCTCAGGAGTAACAGTAATGAATTTCGCAATCTCCGGCACAAGCTGTAGGTCGACTGACTCAAGATTGATGCTGCTCGAGAAGGTTACGTTCACCTCAAAGCTACTGTCTGGAAAGGCGGTTCTGTTGATGCTAGTAGGGAACCAACAGATCGGGGGGCCATCACTGCCTCGTGCAGCACTAACTTGTTGGCTGATGCCTCCCCCATCGGATGGCCCCGGCACAACCACAAGGGGAAAGAGAATGATAGTAACGGCGAGCAGAGCTAGTAAGAGCATTTTTCTATTTTTCATTGGCAGACCCTCCCTATTCACTCTCTTATGCTTGCTTTGACGTTCGATAGACTCCAAAAGCACTCTTATTTTTCTCTACGTGCTGAACTGAACATGATAATGAGTGGAACGATCCTCTAACCGGCACGCTCGGCCCTCCACCTTATGTCGGTCTTAGACCACTATTCCTTAGAAGAGGTATTATACCATTCTGTAGGCAACTGTCAATACACCTAACTTGACTTTTCTTACCACAAGGTTCAAGAACTGGCGTTAAGTTCTTTGGCGCTGGTTTTTATGGTTTAGCATTTCGTGAGCAAAACAGGATTTTAGGGGTATTAACCTAGTTTTGCCGCAAAACAAAGCTAAAATATGCCCTATTATTGTGACCATGCCAACAGGGTCCGGAGGACCTATCCAACAATCTAGCGTTTTGTGCAACGCGGTCTAAGAAGAGTTTGGGCATAGCAGTGGATGCAATTTCATAGTGCCGTGAATTCATAAGGGTGTAGATTTCAGTGTGAATGTCGCTGTTTGGGCACTAAAATCACTGATTACTTGAAGGTTCTAGACGAGTTCCCCTTGGAGTTTGCGGTCGGGGCTCACCGCCTCCTATAAGCACTAGGAGAAAATTGACTGGACGTTGATGTCCTTACTTCCCCTTTTTCCTTATCGTCTCGACAACAGCAGTTGAACGTCTTCTCTTGGCTTCTTCAACAGGGATGAACCTGCCAGTTTCTGCATCTCTCCCTATTTTTTGCACAGTTCCTTTCTTGGCTCCCATTACTCTGCCTCCTCTTGAGATTGTCCCTTGTTTTAAGGAATTGACGTACTCTAGTTGACAATCATACAACGAATCGAGCTGTCTATCAACCGCAATCAGCCAAGTCGCGCGGAGACAGGTATTGCATGACTAATGTGTCTAAGCTATAGTTCGCCGAGGTGGAGCGATGGGAAACCAGGTGCGAGGCCCGGGTAATGTGTTTTTTTGTTTAGCCCTGAGTTCATCTAAGCGTTATCAGGGGTAGATAACATAGCCTTATTTACTAGCTACGATGGTTCGGCTGGTTCAATTAGGTTCGTTCGTCGGCGACATCACCTATGCACTGGTAATAGTATGCTGTGCAATCCTCCATTCATAACTATCCATAATTAGCGGTATCAGGGAAGGTTGCCCTTCGCTGGGCATTATCACGAGCGCATACTCAATAGACTTTACTACGTTTCGAGGGATTGATGGGAGTGGAAATCCTATGAAACCACTAGTAGAGCTATGTGAAGACAAATTCACTGGTGTTTCCAGCCAATCAAAGTTGGTATTCTTTACGGCAAGCCTCTTCGTCATGTCTGTCGTTTCAAGGACTGATTCCCCAAGATCATTCTCGGAGTAATGAATTGGCTCTGTTGATAATGAGTAAGGATGACCGATTATTAGACCATATTCAACTATGCTATTAGCAACATCCGATAGGTTCGAGATTGTCGTATCAATGACTAAGAATTCTGCTTTTTCGTCTTCTCCATATAGTATCCCGGGCCTATCGATTGTTACGTGGAATCTTGGACGTTGCCTTCTTATTGTTCTAGTAAATGAGACTGCTCCTAAAATTCCTCCCGCGGTTCCAACGATAGCAGCCAATATGATCCACCATTCCATACATAGAGTATATGAAAAGGTAGCAAGCAAGTCAAGATTATGGGATAATGTCATTGTTGATGCCGCGTTTTGTAAGCACCAACAGGCCACGGTTAAGGTAACATTTGCCTGTTTTGTTACCTCGTTGAACGAAGGTTCACTTTTGTGCACTGAGTGTGGCTTCTACCTTAGCTCCGTTGTCTGAAATTGTCCTTGATGCAGTTTACCATGACGTTTGCCATACCGTTTACGCTATCGTTTATCATATATGGTTTACGTACTTTAACAATAAGTTTCTCCCTGAAATCGTAGGTAACGGCGGAGGAGGAGAGGCCTTCCTCTGAATAGCTGTGAATAGGACAGTAATCCTTAATTTTTAATCGGTTGATGCTTTGCCGTTTTTTTCAGAAGACGAATAACGATAAAAGGGGAAAACGAGAGAAAATGAGAGCAGGGGCAAGGAAACGAGAACACAACGGCGCATAGTGTACGTTGTGCCTTGTTCCTTTGCATGTTTGGAGATAGGCATACGGGAGTAAGATAAATTGCTCACTGATGACGCGCACGCGTACGTTCCCATGCAGTTATACGATGTATCCTGAAAGCTGTTCTATCCCATAGTGTTTAACATTCATCGCATTATGTTCATGTGCTTTGCATGGACCGTGTGTTGTGCTATATGCTACGCTTCCCTATGCATAACCTACAATGCAAAGAAAGAAGTTAGAATGTGAAATACATATACTTATAAGGGTGCAGGAGGCATACTTAGCATCGACTGCATATTTAGCATACAAAGCATAGAAAGCTTGCACACTCGGTTTCCAGATTGTAAAATGTAAGAGAGACTGCGAAACAGTGACTATCAAGATTTCGCCACACAAAACTTCCAAGATACTTCAGTACTTCTTCAGAGGAGTGCCGCAGCCGGAAATTGCAAAAAAGTGTGGTGTCAATCAGGCCACTGTTTCCCGT
>Ga0315545_1003249_pt1 | contig 14047 bp, 13 predicted proteins | sample SalMarSW160210MG_FD_203096 | JGI IMG/M metagenome (GOLD analysis project Ga0315545, IMG submission 203096) | Salt marsh sediment microbial communities from the Plum Island Ecosystem LTER, Massachusetts, United States - Salt Marsh Sediment SW1602-10 ... | reverse complement strand
CCTTTCTATTCCTCATTTGCCCTAAGTATTTAATGTAAGAATTACTTCTTTGTAAAGCAATTTCTCAACAGAGGCAATTTCAAAAAAATTAAAAATTTTCTAAGCACTACATTGATATCTTCCCTGATATATTACTACATATAGTGGTAATTTTATAAATTACCACTATATAGCTATAAATTGTGGTAATTTTACTTAATTTATTAAAAATACTTGACAAATTAATTTATATATGTATTAGTATAGAGAAATTTCACGTAGTATTCATTGATCAATTGTTTCGGAGGAATAGATAGTGGGCCAAAATACGGTAAAGAAAATAAGAGAAGAGCTTTTGCTGAGCAAGGCGGAACTGGCTAGAAAAGCAGGTGTTTCTCCATTAACAATCGATAGGATTGAAAGAGGTAAAGATTGCAGAATGGAGACAAAGAGAAAAATTATTCTGGCCCTCGGCTACAAGTTAAGTGACAAAGATAAACTTTTCTTTAACGATATGAAATTGTAAGGAATTAGGCTTCAAATGCCCATATCAGCAAAAAATAGACTTATCGGGATTGATATTGGATCCCACTCTATCAAGATTGTCGATATTGACGATAGCACAAAGGGAATGGTCTTAAAAAATTTTGGCATGATAGAACTCCCCCAAGACTCTATAGTGGAAGGCTCTATAAAGGAAATGGAAATAGTTTCTTCCGCCCTAAAAAACCTCCTAAAAAATCTAAAAATTAAAAATAAAAATGTGGCCACATCTATATCTGGCTATTCAGTTATTGTCAAAAAGATTACAATACCAAAAAAAGAAGAAGTAGGCTTAGAGAAAAGCATACAAAGTGAAGCGGAACAATATATTCCTTTTGATATTAATGATGTAAACCTGGATTTTCAGATACTTCCATCAGAAAAAGAAGGGACAGAAGAAGAGGAAAAAGAAGAGTTAATGGATGTTCTTTTAGTAGCTGCAAAGAAAGATATGGTTGAGGAATACATAAGTCTTCTTCACTTAACAGATCTGAATCCTATGGTTTTAGACATAGATGCCTTTGCCCTACAAAACGCCTTCGAAATCAGCAATCATAAACAATCTGGCTGCCATGCACTGGTCAATATCGGCGCTCAACAACTGACGATAAACGTTATTAAAGATGGTGCTTCCATATTTACCAGAGACTCATCCTATGGTGGATCACAAATCACAAGCGAGATCCAACAAAAATTAAATATATCTTATCAAGAAGCAGAAATGATAAAATTGGGCGCTAAGCCATTAGAAACAGAGAAGAAACCTATAATTGAGGAGATATTTTCATCAACAGTTACAAAATGGGCTCAGGAAGTAAAAAGAGCCCTTGATTTTGTGGCAACTACTTTTATAGACATAAAAGTTGAAAATGTCCTGCTTAGCGGAGGCTCATCCTTGATTAAAGGATTCAGTAAATATCTCGGCCTGGAAACAGGCCTAAAGATAGAGATGCTCAATCCTTTTGGTAATTTAGAGATTAAGGAAAAATTATTTGATGCAAACTACTTAAATTATCATGCCCCAATGGCCGCTATTTCCATTGGCCTTGCTTTGCGGAGTATAGGTGATAGATGATCAAAGTTAATCTCTTTCCTTTTAGGGCTGCGAGGATAAAAGAAAATATAAGGCGACAGGTAACTATCTACCTGCTCTCTATGATATTTCTTATCTTGGCTAGCAGTTACTTCTATCTTGATCTTTACAACAAGGTAAACACCTTGAGAGAAGAGCGAGATGTTAAACAAAAAGAGCTGGACTCCTTTAAAGATACCAATATAAAAATAGCGGCTCTAAAGAAAACTATCGCTGACATCGAAGTGAAATTAAAGACAATAAAAAGATTAGAAAAAGGCAAAACCGGGCCAGTCATACTCTTAGATGATATAGCCATGAGTATACCAGAAGATAAGTTATGGCTCACTGCTCTAAAAGAACAAAAGGGAACGCTTATTTTAGACGGAACAGCGATGGATAACGAAACAGTTGCAGATTTTATGGATAGACTACAAAATACAAAAAGCATAAACTCAGTTCAATTAGTCAGAACAAGGCAGAAGAAAATACCGGGATTTGATTTGAGTCTCAAAGATTTCTCCCTGAACTCAGAAACATACGCCTTTAAAGAAAAAACTCTCCCTAAAGCAGGCAAAAAGAAATAGAGAGGAAGATAGGGGGCTATGGCAATCGATCTAAATACCTATTTTGATAAAATATCCAAATTGAGGATGATACACAGGATCCTTATCTTTGCAGGGACGGTTGTTCTTATTGTAGGTCTCTATAGTTGGCTCGTATACATCCCGAAAACAGGTGAAATAAAGACTATAAAATCCGAACTGGATAGATTAGAAACAAATATCAGGATTGCCAGGGTCAGGGCGAACAATTTGAAAAGGCTTGAAGCTGATTTTGCAAAGGCCCAAGGAGATTTAAAAGTTGCCATAAAGCTTCTTCCTACTACCAGTGAAATCCCAAGCCTTTTAAAGAACATCACCAAACTCGGTAATGATTCAAACTTGGAATTTCTCCTGTTTAGTCCCGAAAAGCAGGTTTCAAAAGAATTTTATGTAGAAATCCCGGTAAGCATAGAGGTGCTAGGAAGTTATCATGATGTTGCTATATTTTTTGACAAGGTTGGAAAGCTAGACAGGATCGTTAATGTTATCAATGTGAACATGATTCCAATCAAAGAGCTGAGCACTACTCTTAAAACTTCATGTAAAGCCACAACCTACATGTTTAAAGAGGACAAGACTGAAAGTGTACCCAAAAAAAAGAAATAGCATAGTTATGCTTTTGATATGTGGTATTGTGGCTATTCCTATTCTTTTAGGAGTATCTACAGCTCAAGCTAAGGAAAAGGTTACCGTTAAGATTCCAAAAGAGAAAAAAGAGGCCGCTGAACCATCAAAAGAATCTGTGGAGGAAACAACTGTTACTGTAGACACGGAAGACAAAGCAAAAGCAGCCTATTTTTATGATCCTACTAATAAAATAGATCCCTTCAAATCCTTTATTGTTGTAAGAAGGGAGTTAGAGGAAAAAGAACAAGGAAAACCAAAAACCTATCTTGAGACCCTTGACATTTCACAGTTGACCATCTCTGCCATAGTATTAGGGAGTAAGGGAAATTGGGCCCTTGTTCGGGATTCAAAGGGAGATGGTCATGTAATTAAGGTGGGAACCCTTATAGGAAGGAAAAATGGTCGAGTAAAGAGAATTCTTGAAAAAGAGGTTATTGTCGCTGAATCTTATAAGGATATTAGAGGTCGCGAAACAATAAAGGATATCTCGATAAAGCTCCCATCTACAGATATAGATTGGTTCGATAAAATAGCAAAATAAAGGAGAGCTGGCATGTTTTATAAAAAAGGCCTGAGAAAAGAAAATAGTATCTCTCTATTAATAACATTCTTTTTAACCTTTCTTGTCTTTAGTTGTGCTCAAGCACCTGTAAAAAAAGAGGTTGCAGGCATAATAGAAGAGAAGCCTACTCAAATCGAATCAATAAAAGTCATCTCTGATCCCTCTGATGAAAAGACAATGATTGAAATAACCAGCTCAAAACTTGTCTCCTATGCTGCCTTTAAGTTGGTTCAACCATTACGCCTTATAGTGGATTTAAATGCACTTCCTGCTCAGGAATTGACTGACCCTGATGTCATTAATGACAGGCTCATAAAAGGTATCCATTTTGAAAAAGTCAAAGATAGGCCTGTATCAACACGCCTTATTGCTCTTTTAATTCAGGATGTGGAATACAATGTGAGGGAAGAGGATAAAACAGTAAAATTCCTGCTTTCGGCGAAAAAAACCAGTGAAATTGAAAAAAAGCAGCTTCCTTCTCCTCCAGCAGAAGAGGATGAAATGGTAGCAAAAGAACCTCGCCTGTACTTTTCACCTTCTAAAACACAACTGAATCAGATACTTGGAGTCGATTTTTACATGCTCCCAAAAGGAAAATCAAGGATCACGGTGACCACCACTGAAAAGGCAGATTATGATTTAAGCAGGAAAAACTCTCTTACCTTGCTTTTAGAGATAATGAGTGCCACCATCCCATCTGAACTGACAAGATATTTAAACTCCTCCCTCTTTAAAGGGGCAGTTAATCAAATTACACCGATTGTAAAAGTTGCTGAAAAGCAGGTTGATCTGGAAATAGAGTTAAAAGAAATGGTCCCTTACCATGTGATACAGACGGATAAAGAAATAAGGTTAGATTTTAGTACAACATCTGTCAAACCACCTGCCAAAAAAATAACACAGACAAGGCTTGGTAAGGCCTTTGTGAAACCAACGGAGGTGCCTTCTGAGACACTTGTAAAACCAGCAAAAATGCTTCCCCCTGTGGTTAAAGCTGCTGTTAGACCTGCTCATAATACCACCAAGTATACAGGGGCAAAAATGACCCTTGAGTTTGCCGAGGCAGATATAAGAAACATCCTCAAGCTAATTGGAGAGGTGAGCAAGCGGAATATAGTGTGGGGACACGAGGTAAAGGGCACAGCGTCTATGAGACTAAAAAATGTCCCCTGGGATCAGGCCCTGGATGTAGTGCTTGATATAAATAATCTCGGCATGATAGTAGATGGAAATATTATCAGGGTAATGACAAAAGAGTCTATAAAGGCATTAGAGCAAGAGGAGGAAGCGAGACTAAAGGCCGAAAGAGAAAGGATAAAGGAGGATAAGACTGCACAAAAGGCGGCTGAAGCAGAAGAGCCATTGGTGACTGATTATATAACCGTTAATTATCAGGATGTCACTGCTATAAAAACCCTTATAGAAGAAAATGTGAAGGGACCGAGAGGTAGGTTATCGGTCGATACCGCAACGAAAACCATAATCATTACGGATACAGCCTCCAATGTACAAGAGGCAAAGGCCTTGAAAGACAGGCAGGACATACCGATCAAACAGGTAATGATTGAGGCGAGGATTGTTGAGGCCAGCACAGGTTTTGGAAGGGATATAGGAGTTGAATGGACCAGTAGCTACCAGACATCCAGACATCCTTGGGGAGGATCTGGACCGAGGACTTATACCTACAATTTCGCTACAAACTTTACCATGCCCACCGCCACTGCAGCGGGAATAGCCTTTAGCAACTCAGCGGCTACAAAGGTCCTTAACGCACAAATAGCCCTGGCTGAGACTGAGAATGAGGCGAAGACCCTGTCTGCGCCAAAAATCATTACACGTGATACAAAAACAGCCACCATAAAGCAAGGCACAAAGATTGTAATCCCTTCAGGTACAGATTCGAGTGGAAACAAAACATATGAACAGGTTGATGCCACGCTAAAACTCGAGGTGACTCCCAAAATAACACCAAATAACATGGTTATTTTGGACATTGATGTGAGTGATGACTATCCTGATTATTCTCAAGCAATAGGTGAAAATGTTCCAATCAGAACCAAGAATGCCAATACACAGATGATGGTTCGCAGCGGAGACACGGTTATTATAGGAGGAATCTATAAGGAAAACACAAGCGATGTTATTGAGGGAGTGCCATGGCTCAGCAAAATACCTATCTTTGGATGGCTTTTCAAGAGAGAGGAAAAGAAAAAGGATAAAAGTGAACTCCTCATCTTTCTGACACCTACTGTATTGCCAAGTACCTAAAATTTAAACTCTACTCACATAAACAAAAGGAGTGTTTATAATTATAAACAACTCCTTTTTTTTATCTTAAAAAAATCTTTTCGTAAAAATAGCTATAAAATCTTCAGAATATCCAAAAGATTATCTATATAATAATCAGCCTTGAGGGATTTGTTTCTGTATGCGATGAAGGGTACACCAGAGGCCTGACAAACAGTAAAATCTATTTCAGAATCACCTACATACAAACATTCCTGGGGTTCGATTCTAAAAAAATTAAGAATCTTGAAGATGGGCTCTGGATGGGGTTTGGGGTTTTCTACATCTAAGGATGAAACAACTATGTCAAAATAGTGACTAAGTCCGTTTATCGCGAGAACTTTTTCTATGGTATTGCTCCGATTTGTTGCTACTGCAAGACCATAATTCGGTTTGAGAATATCGAGCACCTCTTTCAGGCCTGGCTCCATAACCATACCCTTTATAAAGGGAATGTAATCAAGCTTTACCCGATATTCCTGAGCCTTGGCTACATAAGGAGTACCTCGAAAGATATAATGTAATGATTCTACTACAGTATGCATGTGAACAAACTCAACATCTTTATCTGTGAGTGGAGGGAGGCCAAAATGGGATAGAATATGGTTATAGAAATTAACATTTGCCTGCTGCGAATCAAACATAACTCCATCGCAATCAAATATAATCACTGATGCGCTCATAGGCTTTATAATCTACTAATAGTCAACCAAAAGATCAATCATAACTTGCAATAGGCCACTTTTTATGCAAATTAATAAGCACTTAGCCGTGAGTATTACAATGTTGACAGAGTTCTGAACCATGAAGCGCTTTTTTCAGCAAAAAGATGAAAGCTTTTAAATAAGGAACAGATGGAAATAAAATCAGATTATCTTATCATCGGAAGTGGCATTGCCGGACTCAGTTTTGCTCTCAAGGCAGCACTGAGAGGAAGAGTTACTATAGTAACAAAAAAACAGACAATGGATGCCTCTACCAATTATGCCCAGGGGGGTATTGCCTCAGTGTTAGACCCAAATGATTCATTCGATCTTCATATAAAAGATACATTAGAATCCGGTGCTGGCCTCTGTAACGAGCAAGTTGTTCGCATGGTTGTCACAAATGGGCCTGATATGATTAAAGAGCTTATCTCTCTTGGGGTTAACTTCTCACATAATAAAACACATGCTGACAGATTAGATCTCACACAGGAAGGAGGCCATTCCAGAAGAAGGATTGTCCATACCAAAGATCTTACCGGGCAAGAGGTGGAAAGAGCCCTTATCCATAATGTGGAGAAGAATAAAAATATTCAGATCTATGAAAATCATATGGTCATAGACCTGATTACCACATCAAAATTTATAAAAAGAGGTCTCTCAACCAATGAGACTAAAGAGACATGCTGGGGTGCCTATGTTCTGGACATAATCACAGGCGAGGTAAATACCTTCCTGTCCAGGGTAACAGTCCTTGCAACTGGGGGAGTAGGTAAGGTGTATCTTTACACCAGCAACCCTGATATTGCCACTGGTGATGGTGTGGCTATTGGGTATAGGGCCGGGGCAAAGGTGGCAAACATGGAATTCGTACAATTCCACCCCACGTGCCTCTACCATCCGATAGAAAAAAATTTCTTGATTAGTGAGTCAGTCAGGGGTGAGGGAGGGCGATTGATTAATAAAAAGGGCGATCATTTCATGGAACACTACCATCCTTTAAAGGATTTAGCCCTGAGAGATGTTGTGGCACGATCAATTGATGCTGAATTAAAGAAGAGCGGCGATGAGTGCGTTTATCTGGATATAAGTCACCGATCCCCGAATTATATAAAAAACCGGTTTCCAAACATCTACATGAAGTGTTTAGAGCTCAACATAGATATTACGAAAGAACCCATTCCAGTAGTGCCTGCTGCTCATTATATGTGTGGTGGCATTACGACAGATACGCAGGGGCGGACCAATATAACCAATCTCTACGCAATAGGTGAGGTAGCCTGTACCGGGCTACATGGCGCAAACCGATTAGCCAGTAATTCTCTTATAGAGGCCCTCGTTTTTTCACGATTCGCCTTTGAAGACAGCGCCAAGACAATTACTGATACAGATGATTATCAATTCCCCCATATTCCTCTTTGGGACACAGGCTCAGCAACTGACAGCGATGAATCTGTGGTCGTTTCCCATAACTGGGATGAGGTAAGAAGAATGATGTGGAACTATGTGGGCATAGTCAGGACAAATAAGAGGTTGATCAGGGCCATGAGGAGGATAGAGGTCATCCAACAGGAAATCAAGGATTATTACTGGGATTTTATAATCACAAGGGATTTGTTGGAGCTGAGAAATCTGGCAACCGTTGCCGAGTTAATCATCACCTCTGCTACCATGCGGAAGGAAAGCCGTGGTCTTCATTATAACCTGGATTACCTGGAAAGGGATGACAAGAACTGGCGCCATGATACAATTATTTAATAAAAAAGGTATGTGTAGTTCTGTGACTATTGAGACAATAGAAATCAGATATTTATATCATTTACCAGAGAGTAATCGGGAATCGGATCAATAAACGCTGAAATAGCTTCTCCCGTCCCGTAATCTTGAGCCATGTCATTACAAAGGCATATAGTAGGCCCAAAGAGATGGCGCCAAGGACACTATAAAGAAGCCCCATAAATATAAGGTGTCCGACATCCCATGCCCACTCAAAACAAAAAGGGAACATATCAGCTCCTTTTGATAATCCCGGAATCTGTTACCACCTTACCAAGAACCTCGACTGGATTCATTTCTGCCTCTTGCGGAAACAGAGGTAAATATCTATAAGACAGCGAAAATAAAAGTATTCCATAGCCAACGGATCCTATTGCAATTCCCCACTCCTGCCAGGTTGGAAAGTAACTCATAAACGTGTCAAATGGCATAACTGGTATGGCAAGGGTCTGGATACTAAACACAAACCTGTTAAGCACAATACCAATAACATTCATCAGGGCACCTATAATAAGAAGGTCATTTCTCTCTCTGAATTTTGGAGTTATCAGAATAATTGCCGGAATAATACCGAAAACCCCTATCTCGGCAATAATAAGCCACATTCCATAGGGTCCTTGATAAAAATCCGTAAATGACATCCCAGCCCGGGGGACAACCCCATAGGCCCAGGCGATCGTGTCCACGATCTTGAATAAAATATAGGTGGCAAGGAGCCAGCCTGAAATCTTGGCTAACAAAGTAAAAACACTCCTTTTTATCAATTCTTTTTTTGTGGCCTTCTGGGCGATCCATACACAGAGCAAGGTAAAAGATGGACCTGCGGCAATGGAGGAATGTATAAATAAAAAGAAGGTCCACGGCCATATAAGGAAGCCCCCTCTAAAGGCAAAAGGACGACCAAACAGCACACCAAACATCCCGCCCAATGAGCCTTGATGAAAAAAAGAAAGAAACGTGCCCACAGCAGCAAACAGGGCTATTATATGATGGAGGTTATTACCAAAGATATCAATCTCTGGTATCTCCTTTAGTTTTCTATTGGACAGCACCAAAGGAAGATATTCAATGGTTAGTACACCAAGATATGCAGTGATACAAAAAGAGACCTCCGTCAACATTGAATGGACATTTGCATGCCAGAAAATAAACCACCCCCTTAGTGGTTGTCCAATATCTACCCCAAGCATTGCAATGGCAGATGAGTAACAAATGAAACCGATAACAACAGCTGCATTGACAACAGCCTTCAGGTTTTCACGGAAGGGATAAATAAAAAGTTCGCCAATGATGTGGGTCAAAAATCCTGTAAAGAATGCACCTGCACCAAGGGCAATCACGGAGAGATCAAATACAATCCACAAACCAAATGCAAAGTAGTGATTCATGTTTGTCTGGTTCAGTCCTTTGAAAAAACATAAAAAGGCTGACACCAAGCCCCAGGTAATAAGGGCGATCCATAGAACCATCCATGGCACAAATGTCTTTAAGGAACATCTTTGAACACCATTGGGGATTAAAGCCAAATCCATAATTAGCCCTTTGTTTTGTTGATTTTATTGCGTGCAACTGACATTATTTAAATTCCCCAGTCAAATAATTATCTGCCATGCGCCTCACCCAGTTTTTCGTGCTCATATAATATACCTTGGGTTCGGTACCAAGCCTCTCCAGCAATCTAAAGGCATGCGGACTTTTGATAAGCTGAGAAATCTTATGCTCAGAGTTATTAAGGTCACCAAAGGTTATGGCCCTTGTGGGACAGGCCTCTACACAGGCAGGAATATATTCATCCTCCTTTAGACCTCTTCTGCCCTCTGCATATGCCTTTGACTTGGCCCTCATAAACCTATGGTGGCAGAATGTACACTTCTCTACTACGCCTCGCATCCTTGGGGAAACCTCTGGAGAGAGATATCTATCCATACCTTCAGGGAAAGAAGGATCAAACCAGTTAAAAGCCCTTGCATGATAGGGACATGCAGCTATACAGTATCTACACCCTATACACCTTGTATAAATCTGGCTTATTGTTCCAGTGTTTGGATCTTTTCTGGTTGCTGTTGTCGGACACACTGGCACACATGGTGGATTATCACACTGCATACAAGGTCTGGGTATATACACGACCTCAGTTTCAGGAAACCCTTTTCCATTCGTTATCATGTAAATCTGAAGCCAGGTTATGTTCCTTGTCTTATCCGATTCATCATATAATACAGAAATATTATTTTCAGAGGCGCAGGCGACAGTGCATAAACCACAGCCAATACATTTATCTAAATCAATAACCATCCCGTATCTATTGCCTTTACTATTCTCTTCCTTTTTCATAGCCTTTTCTTTGCTTAAGGAATGTTATGCCTTGATTACCTTAACCCTCGTATTCCACCACACAGGTTGTCCACTTAAAGGATCCTCAATTGGGTCAATTATCTCATTTGGATTGACACCCTTTCCCTTAAGATACTTATCATATGCGGTATGTCCAAGACCAAAAGGGATAAAGATAACGCCAGGCATAGCCCCATCAAAAAGATGAATCCTCACCGATAACTCGCCCTTAGGAGATTGTAACATCGCCCTTGAGCCCTCTGTTAAATTATAGCGAGATGCTGTTTTTGGATTAACCTCAACAAAGAGATCATCTCTTTTAATCTGATGATCAAAGAGTGTTTTATTGAGGAATGGTGGATTTCCTATCCATCCAGTTGCAAGGTTTATAAATTCAACGGGTAAAAGAAGGAAGGGATATTCATTTTTATCTCCATGTGATTTTATTTCTTCATAGTGAGGCATATATACCTCATCTCCCTTAGTGGTTATGCCCAAATCTAATAACGCATCGTCAAACGATTTTCCTTCCAGGCCGGAGGCCCCTCCAGGCCGGAGGCCCTTTGAATAGGCTTTAAGGGCCAACTCTATCTCAGTGGAGAAAAATTCAAATTTGTTACTTGGCGTCTTAAATATATCTGACATTTTGCTAAAGGAATGCCTTGGGATATACCAGTATCCATTTTTTGTAACATCCTCCCACGAAACCTTATTTTTTCCTGCATCATAAAGCCCGCTGACTCTCTCCTTTAAGGCCTCTTCAAAATGAGCCCACTGAAAGGAGCGAGCAACCGGTCCACCTATTCTTTTTGCCAGGGATATGATGACATCCCCGCTGTGTCTCGTGCGATACAATGGTTTTACCGCTGGCTGAGAAAGGGCATAACAAGGATATTGAATCCCAGTTGGCCTTACAATATCAACCATCTTTTCAAGGTGGCTATGATCAGGTAGAATCAGATCAGCCATCATAGAGGTTTCATCCATAAATGGAGAAAAACTCACAATAAAGGGTATTTTTGCCAGTGCCTCGATAAAACTCTGGTTGTCTGGCATAGTATACACAGGATTTGCAGAGCACAACAGAAGTGTATCAACAGGGGAACTATGGCTCCCATTTATGACCTCTGTAAACTTATGTATAAGGCTTCTGGTAAAGGGGTATTGTAAAGTTCCAGCACGATCGAGCCTTTCTTTTGTAAGGCCATTGTTGGCCACTGAATCGTATTCTACATCTGCCCAAGGTGCCAAAGGAACATCATCTGTTATGAGAGTCCCTCCTTTGTTATTTACTCTTCCCTTCAATGCATTAAGTGCATGTACAGTCATAAACTCATACAAACTGCCAGGGAATGTGCCTTTCCCTCTTCCAGCAAGGGCAATAGGGGCATTAGCTGATGCAAACTTTCTGGCTACCTCAATAATGACCCTTCTTTTTATTCCTGTGATATTTTCTACATTCTCAGGAGAGTACTTCCCCAAGACAATTCCTGAAAATCCTTTATGTTCCACTCCCTTTTCATCAAACCAATCATAAAAACCAAAGCTATGATTTTTGATGAATTCTTTGCTATAGAGTTTTTCCTTGATAATGACATGAGCCATTCCGAGGGCTAGGGCTGCCTCTGTTCCTGGAAATGGGGCAAGCCAAATGTCAGCCTTTGATGCGGTATTTGAAGCTCGCGGATCAACCTGTACTATATGCGTTTTATGTTGTTGCTCATTGGTGGCCCAGTGCCTCCAGACACTCAGCATTCTCCCAGGAGAGCCCCACCCATCTAAAAGGCCACAGCCAAAGCTCAAAATAAAATCAGCATTTTCCAGATCAAATGTTAAAGGGCCATTGATTCCCTGCATGAGGAAATTAACCATAGTATGGGTATCTTCTTCTCGTGGCATACGAAGGTAGTTTGGGCTTCCAATAGAATTGAGCAGTCTTTTAATGAGCAGGGCCATAGTAGACCGAGACTGATTTCCATCAACAGCAGCCAGCTTTTCTGGATTTCCCTTATCCCTCAATCCTTTTATCCTGGTAGCCAATGTATCTATAGCCTCATCCCAGGAGATCTCTTGCCATTCCTGAGATCCCCGTGCCCCCACCCTTTTCATTGGTGCCTTCCACCGGATTCCTTCATTGTATAGAATCTGGAGACCTGCCATGCCAAGGGGGCATATTGCCCCATGATTTACTGGGTAATCACTCCTCCCTTCTATTTTCACTGCCCTGCTGCCAACCTTTCTGACCTGAATGCCGCATGCACCAGGACAGAGCGTGCAGACAGTGTTTATGTACGAAAATTTTCCTCTATCCGGCACTGGCACCCATGACCAGTTCTGAGTCCATATGGCAATATCATCTATAAGTTTCCATGGGAGCGGGGATAGCAGGGTTCCTCCTAATCCTCCTGCGACAAACTTAATAAAATTCCTTCGACTAAATTCCATTTTGTCTATCCTTATTGTAACGACTCAGCCACGGATATACACTGATTACCGCTGATATTTTATCTTTTATTATCTTTATATCTAAAGCTATCTGTGTGCATCTGTGTAAATCTGCGGCTAAATAGTTATTCCTTATTTATGACATACAAAACAGGCGTTGTTGTTTTCCTTTCCTTTTTGTGTATGGCAGTCAGCACAATCATCCATCTTCATCCTATCCCATGTGTTTTTCTTGTATCCAGCTATATTTCTTCCCCAGATATCCATACTGTAACCAGTTAGTCTGTTAACCTTGTATGGGGGTAAGATTTTTCTTTTAGCAAAATCGCCATGGCAGGCCTTGCATTCAATTTGAGCCATCTTTACATGTGCAATATGGGGGAAATATACGCAATCTGGCTGACGTGAGTAGACGAGCCAGGGGATTGCCTTTTCTGGCTCAACATAATCAGTAAAAAGCTTTTTCTCCTCTGGGCTTTCACCGAGTGGGGACTCCGGATCTTCATGGCATTCCATACACTTTTTAATTCCAGGGATTCCGGAAAAGGTTCCATCTTCATAAAAGAAATGGCATTCTTCACACTCCATTCCAGCATCCGATTCTGGGCCATGGCTGGCATGAGAAAAGCTCAATGGCTGACTTTTTTCAGAATAAAGAACAAGAGGAAATACAATCCATCCAACAATGAGGGCTGCGATTAAGCCTACTAAAAAGAATATCCATCCATTTATTTTAAGCCCGCCAGGCTTTTTCGCATCAGCCTCCATACGATCCTCTTCTGTTCTCTATTTATCAATAATTAATTGCTGTCCTTTTATCCAATGTCCCCTTCTTTGTCAAGAGAAAAGAACCTGGCGTATATGGCCTATATATCCCACTATATCCACCAATCCTCATAAGAACTACCATGAACGTCTTTAATGAAATTTAATGGAATCCTTGAAGAATAATCTTAATGTCTTGACGCATGTCCTATTGATAGGTAAAATATAGCACAAGTGTTAGGAGATGGATACAAGAGCACTTTTTAGACTGGAGGAAAAAATGTACAGAGGCTTTATAATTATTCTTATCATGCAATTAGGGCTTTTTATTCATGGCTGTACTACCTTA
>Ga0315545_1003244_pt1 | contig 14053 bp, 15 predicted proteins | sample SalMarSW160210MG_FD_203096 | JGI IMG/M metagenome (GOLD analysis project Ga0315545, IMG submission 203096) | Salt marsh sediment microbial communities from the Plum Island Ecosystem LTER, Massachusetts, United States - Salt Marsh Sediment SW1602-10 ... | reverse complement strand
ATACAATGTGGCGATGAGATGATCTTCCTCATCAAGGTCGACAACGAAAGGGGCATTATCACCGACTGCAAATGGAAGACCTTTGGCTGTGCGAGCGCCATTGCGAGCGCATCGGTTCTTTCGGAAATTGTCAAGGGCATGAAGCTCGATGACGCATATAATCTCTCCGCGAAGGATATCACAAGGGAGCTTGGGGGGTTGCCGGAGCACAAGATTCACTGCTCCGTGCTGGGCGATAAGGCACTGCGCATGGCCATCAATGACTACTACATACGAAACGGGATGGAGGATAGGGTTAGAAGGGAAGAGGAGCGGGTAGTGTGTACATGCATGGATGTCACCGATCAAGAGATAGAGCACGCCGTGCTCGAGGGTGTGAGAACCTTCTATGAGCTCCAGGAGAGGACCAAGGCCGGAACCGGGTGCGGCGAATGCCAGGAGGAAGTTACCCAGCTCTTGCAGGCCTATAAGGAAAAGCATTTCCATATATGATGGAACATAGGATTCATGAGCAGCGTTGCCGATAGCCCCGTCATACTGCGGCTGGGGGAGAGCTTTTCCTTCTTTCGGGCCTATGCGCGAGACATAGCGAGCTTCCTGCTGTACGCCACCTTTCCCGTGATCATCATCGAGAATTTCCTCTCATACTTCGCAGCGGTCTATAATCTTTCCCCGGATATCAAATCCCTGCCCATTCTTATCCACTTCATGTACCAGCCTATCTACACGGGCGGACTCATATTCATGATCTCGAGGTTGGTCTCGGGGGCAAGCTGGAGTATCAAGGAGAGCCTCCTGGTAGGATTAGGGTGCTGGCTGAATCTCTTGGTGGTGCATGTGATTAGCTCGGCGCTGATTATCCTCGGGCTTATCGCCTTTATCGTCCCCGGCCTGGTCGTCTTTGCGCGACTTTCTATGGCGGAGTTCAGTGTGGTGCTGGAGAGGCGCAGCCCCATAGATTCCTTAATCCACAGCAATAGGATCACCAAGCGATTTACCTGGCAGATCATTGGGAGCGTGGTATTGCTTTCAGCCCTGTTACTGGGTGTGAAGCTCCTGATCAACATCATCATAGCAACCTTCTCCCTGAAGCATCTGTTTGTGTTCATGGTAGGCGAGTTGATTATCATCATACTGTGGTCCAATCTCACGATCCTGCTCTTCCGGTATTACGATCTGGCGACCAAAGCATCCCAGCAGGATGAAATGCACCTGGTGTGATGCCTTATATTTATGGGAGGAACGTGCCCTGGTCATCGAGATGTGCCCGCATTGCTCCAGAGGGGACAGGGATGGTCTGTAGGGAGTTGACCTCAGAGCTACGATGCCTGCCAAGGATTTATTTTCTTTCACCACGATAAACCTATAAAAGGAGCGTACCATGACTGACTACCAGGCCATAGTGATAGGCAGTGGCGCAGGCGGGCTTTCAGCGGCCCTTACCATCAGCAGGAGTGGATCCACGGTATTGCTTCTGGAGGCCATGCCCTCTTTCGGCGGGTATCTGAATCCCTTCCGGAGAAAACCCTATACCTTTGACACAGGACTCCACTACCTGGGTGAACTGGGCAAAGGGGAACGATTCTGGAGTTTACTGGATACGTTACCTTATACCGCGGACAGCGAAGGACAAATACCAGAGGGCGGCTGCTAGCTGAAGAGTACTTCCAGCAGCTCCTGGACCGAGGAGATGCTGATGAGCTCGATATCGAGCTTGGTTTTCATAGACTTGATGTTCTTCTTTGAGACGATGGCACGTGAAAAGCCCATCTTCACCGCTTCTTTTATCCTTGCCTCTGTCTGGCTCACACCCCTGACCTCTCCGGATAGGCCCACCTCACCAAAGACGACCGTGTTTCTCCTGATTGGTTTGTTGAGAAAACTTGAAGCCACGGTTGCGACGATCCCCAGATCGATAGCCGGCTCATCGATCCTTATTCCGCCGGCCACATTGATGAATATGTCATTGTTCGAGAGATTGATGCCCCCTCTCTTTGTGAGGACCGCAGCGAGTAAGCTCACCCTGTTAGGATCGACGCCGATCGTGGTCCTCCGCGGCACGGCCAGGGAGCTGCTGCACACAAGGGCCTGTAATTCTACCAGCAAGGGCCTTGTGCCCTCCATACAGGAGATCACCACGGAGCCGCTCACATCCCGTGCCCTGTCCTCCAGGAATATCTCCGATGGATTGAGGACCTCCTCAAGCCCTTTGTCCGTCATCTCAAATGCGCCTATCTCGTTCGTGGGGCCGAACCTGTTTTTCACCGACCGCAGGATCCTGTAGCTGTGAGAACCATCCCCCTCGAAGTAAAGCACTGTGTCCACGAGGTGTTCCAGCACCTTGGGGCCTGCAATAGCCCCCTCTTTTGTTACATGCCCGATGATAAAGAGTGCCCTTCCCGATCGTTTCGCCAGGTTCATGAGTTTGCCTGTAACCTCCCGTACCTGGCTGATAGAGCCCGGAGCAGAGCTGAGGGTTTCGCTGTAGATCGTCTGGATCGAGTCGATCACGATAATACGAGGAGCAAGATCCTCGAACCTGTCGATCATATCCTCCAAACAGGTGCCGCTGAGCAGATAGATCTCAGGGGAGTCCGCGGAAAGCCTCTGGGCCCTCAGCTTTATCTGCTGAGCGGATTCCTCACCCGAGATATAGAGGGTTCTGTACCCTCCCTGGGCGAGCCTCTGAACCACTTGTAAGATCAGGGTGGATTTGCCAATGCCCGGATCTCCCCCGATCAAGACGAGTGATCCCGGGACCACTCCTCCACCCAGGGTTCTATCGAATTCGCTGAAGCCAGTCTTGTATCGGATCTGTTCATCGAGGGCAATCGTGTCCATCCGCTGCGGCATATCCTGCGGATGTCTCTCGCTTGAACGTGCCTTGTTACCGGATTCAAGGATCTCTTCAACCAGGGAGTTCCACATACCACAATCGGGGCATCTGCCCAGCCATTTTGGTGCCTTGTACCCGCAGTTCTGACAGGTGAATATCGTCTTCTGCTTCATCACGGTAATCCCCTAGCGAAGCATATTTCTCTGGGACGAAGCCCATTCCACTGGGATCAACAGAAAAGGGAAAAACTTATTCCTCTGCGATCTCCGTGCCTCTAGTCCCCGCAGGTATCTGCGGGGACGGGCGGTGAGACATAGGTTTGTTCATGGACCGCTCAATCCGGACGTCGTTTATTTTCTTTCATCGGTTCTCATTAGTCAAATTAAAACAGTTCCTACGAATCCCGACTTTTTCATTGGTGCGAAAACTATGAATAGGATATATGGGACCTTCTGGGTTGACAAAGCGAAGCACACATATTAGCTTTTGGAGCGTATACCACAGCAAAGGAGGAAAAGAGGTGAGTGAACTGATACAGGTAACCGATGGTAATTTCGAGGATGAAATCGTTCGATCTGAAATACCGAGCATGGTCGATCTTTGGGCCCCGTGGTGTGGTCCGTGCCGGATGATCAGCCCGTGGATAGAGGAACTTGCCCAGCAGTACGACGGCAAGTTTAAGGCGGCGAAGATGAACGTGGATGAAAATCCCAATACCCCCAATCAATATGGCGTAAGGGCAATCCCGACCGTGCTCTTCTTTAAGGACGGCAAGCTGGCTGATATCATTGTGGGTGCCGTGGGTAAGACAAATATCGAGAAGGTCATGCTCAAATTAATGGAATAACGCAGGTCATCCGGATCAGATGAAGGCAAGTACTGCTTACATACTCAAAGGAGCAATTCTCGGCCTGGCCGTGATCTCTCTGTGTTGCGGATGCGCTCTGTTTGGAAAGGGAGAGAAGCCGGAGAAATCTCCGGAACAGCTCATGAGCGAGGGGATGTCGAAGTTTGCAGACGGTTCCTATGAAGATGCAGCCGAGCGCTTCCAAGAGCTCAAGGATCGATATCCTTACAGCAACCTGGCTATTCATGCGGAGCTAAAACTGGCCGATTCCCTTTTCAAGAAGGAGGAATTCGATGAGGCCATTGAGGCGTACCGGGAATTTGAGAGCCTCCACCCAAAGAATACATCCATCCCCTACGTCATCTACCAGCAGGGGATGTGTTATTTCCTCAGGATGAAAACCATTGACCGAGACCAAACCAATACCATCAAGGCCCTCAACCAGTTTGAGAGGTTGATCAGGGCGTTCCCGGATGATCAATATTCCCTCAAGGCTAAGGATCACATCGAGCGGTGTCTCACCAGCCTCGCTGAACATGAGTTTTACGTGGGGCACTTCTATTTCAGGTCTGGCCATTATAAGGCGGCGCTGAACCGCTTTACCAACCTCCTCGAGCGATACCCTGATCACAGCCCGCGCGAGAAAGCGCTTGCCTATATCGCTGAATGCAAGGAACGGCTTGCCCAAGAAGCGCCATCCCAATAAGTCCATCATCCAGAGCCTGCCCCAACAACGGCCCGTGCAAGAAGTAAAATAATAGTTGATAATTCATGTCATTGGTGACATATTTCAGCCATGCAAAGATTTTTCAGGGTGAAGACAGCACAGGAGGTCTTTGAATCTCTCGGGGATATCAAGCCCTTAGGGACCGAATCCGTCCCCATAAGAAGCTCCCTGGGAAGGATTCTCGCCAGGGATATCGAATCCGGGGAGGATCTCCCCGGATTTCACAGATCCACCGTAGACGGCTACGCCATCGCTGCCAGGGATACCTACGGTGCGAGCGAGAGCTTGCCGGCCTTGCTCACCCTGGCTGGCGAGGTGAGAATGGGCGAGATCCCCCAATTTGGTCTCAAGAGAGGCGAGTGTGCCCTGATCCCGACAGGGGGTATGCTCCCTGAGGGGGCTGATGCGGTGGTCATGGTGGAGTACTCCCAGAAGCTGGAGCAGGGAATGGTAGAGCTCACCAGGCCCGTTTCTCCCTTAGAGAACGTGATTCGGCCCGACGATGATGTGAAGCGGGGGCAGGTGATCTTGAAGAGGGGAACCCTCTTGCGGCCGCAGGATCTCGGCATCTTGGCCGGGCTCGGGGTAAGCCAGGCGGAGGTTTACCTGAGACCGAGGGCGTCCATCATATCCACCGGCGAGGAGGTAGTGGATATCAGCCAGAAACCGGGAGCGGGACAGATACGGGATATCAACAGCTACACCCTTTACGGGCTCTGCGTGAAATCAGGGGCAGAACCCATTTCTTTAGGGATTGTAGGAGATCGTTCCCAGGATCTCAGATCGCTCATAGAGTCAGGATTATCCCAGTCGGATGCGGTACTGCTTTCAGGGGGCAGCTCGATCGGAACCAAGGATTTAACGTTGGATGCCTTTCTCTCCTTTGATGGGGTTGAGCTCATTGCCCACGGGGTATCGATAAGCCCTGGGAAGCCGACGATTATTGCACGCAGGGGAAATAAAACGCTTTGGGGCCTGCCGGGACACCCCGTGTCTGCCATGATCATCTTCGAGGTGTTTCTCGCTGTTGTCTTTCGAAGACTATCAGGCCTCGTGGGTACCGCTGAAGATGTTGGCCGGTATATTGAGGCCGAGCTGGATCGTAATGTGGAGTCAGTGAGCGGGAGAGAAGATTATATCAGGGTGAGGCTTTCCCATGAAGAGGGCAGGGTGCTCGCCACACCGATACTGGGGAAGAGCGGGCTCATATCCACCATGATTGAGGCGGACGGTCTGATCAAGATTGATATGAACACCGAGGGGCTTTACCGGGGAGACACAGTTCAGGTGAAGGTCTTTTTATAGTATGGAACGTCAACAAGGCATATACCTCAAGATGAAGGACCCCAAAGAGGCACTTGAGATCTTCTTCAAGGCCTTTAACCCAGGCCCGATAAACGAGACAGAGGAGATTCCCGTATGCGAATCACCTGGCAGGATCACCGGGGAGCCCATCTTCGCGAGGATATCATCTCCCCTCTACCCTGCCGCTGCCATGGATGGGATAGCGGTACTGGCCCAGGATACCTACGGGGCTACCGAGAGAAGCCCCGGGCGACTCAAGGCAGGGCAGGAGGCCATTTGGGTGAATACCGGCCAGGTGATGCCGGAGGGGAAGAATGCGGTTATCATGGTGGAGAAGCTACACCAGGTGGATGATGAGACCATCGAGATCCTCTCTGCCGCATTTCCCTGGCAGAATGTCAGGAAGGTGGGGGAGGACTTCGTAGTAACAGAGCTGCTCTTTCCTCAGAACCACAGGATACGGCCATTGGATCTGGGGACCCTCATTGAAGGCGGTATCTTTCGCCTCAGGGCCAGAAGGAGGCCTCGGGTGTGCGTGATACCAACCGGCAGCGAGCTTGTGCATTTCACCTCCCTCGCGCAACCCTCCGATCTGAAGAAAGGGGAGATTATTGAATCCAACTCCCTTGTTATTGCATCTCTCATCACCGAATGCGGTTCAGAGCCCGTAGTTGAAGATATCGTTGAGGATACGAGAGAGGATATCAGGGCCTCTCTTATCCATGCAATGCATTCCGATGCAGACCTAGTTCTCATCATTGCCGGCTCATCTGCAGGTAAGAAGGATTTCACCGCGCAGGTAATCGAGGAGATAGGGGAGCTCCTCGTTCATGGGGTTACCATGATGCCGGGAAAGCCCACGATCATCGGCAGGGTAAAGGGGAAGCCCGTCGTTGGTATCCCGGGATATCCCGTTTCTGCCTATATAGCCTTTCATGAGTTTGTCAAACCGTATCTCCACAGGTTACAAGGTTCGATCACCCCGAAGGAGCGCTCCGTGAAGGTGGTCGTCGGCAGGGATATGCCATCGAAGCTGGGTATAGAGGAATTCATTCGCGTAAGTATCGGCAGGGTTGGAGAGCGGTTAGTGGCCATACCGCTCCCGAGAGGGGCTGGATTGCTCACAAGCCTGAGCAGGGCAGAGGGGATTATCAAGACATCATCCCGCAGCGAGGGCATCTCCGAGGGTGAGGAGGTGGATGCCAGCTTGCTGGTGGAACCGGAAGATCTTGCCAGTACCGTGATGATAATCGGGAGCCATGATATCGCGCTGGATATCCTCTCTGATGAGCTGAGAAAAACCGGGCGCCCCGTAAGGATTGCATCAGGAAACGTGGGTAGCCTCGGAGGATTGATGGCGTTGAGGAAGGGAACGGCCCATGTGGCCGGTTCCCATCTCCTCGACACGGAAACCGGTACGTACAATATCTCCTATATCCAAAAATATCTTCGAGGGCTGCCGGTTCACGTGTTTCATCTGGTTGAGCGGGAGCAGGGACTGATTGTTCAAAAACAAAACCCCAAGGGGATAGGTGGCATTGAGGATCTCACACGGGATGACGTGATTTTTATCAACAGACAACTGGGATCAGGCACCAGGGTCCTGCTTGACTATAAGCTGCATGAGCTTGGGATTGACGCAACGCGGATAACCGGGTACGAGAATGAGGAGTACACCCACATGAACGTGGCAGTTGCCGTACAAAGCGGGCTGGCGGATGCCGGGCTGGGGATCTTGGCAGCGGCGCGGGCGCTGGATCTGGGTTTTATACCCCTCGTCAGAGAGCAGTACGATCTCGTGATTCCCTCTTCATTCGTTAATGATCCCAGGATAGGACTTCTTCTGGAGGTTATACGGTCTGAGGATTTTAGGGAGCGGATCAAGGGATTGGGAGGGTATAACCCTGAAAACAGTGGTACTTTATGGAAGGTGATATGATAGTTCGAGATTTACTGTAATTCAATACAGCAATGTGCATTTCAGCAGCAGTCGATGTATGATGTTTATGGCATATGGAGCGTTGGAGTATTGGATCAATGGGCAATAATAACGAATGCATTGTTCGGCATAGGGCGAAGGACACGGGGCACAAGGCCAATAGTATCGGGTTTGCCTTGAGCCTTATGACTCATGCACGCAGCCTTCAATTAAACCCATCGCTCCATTTATCCACTACTCCAATCGTGCTCCGCTTACGGGCATTTTTTGGAGGCGGCTATGTCTACGATACGGCTTAGATCTCGACAATGGCTTGAAGACCTTGATGGAAACATCATCATGGGTGAAGGACGGCAGAGGATCTTCGAGTTAATTGAGGAAACCGGTTCGATAAACCAGACAGCAAAGCTGATGCGCATGTCCTATCGGGGCGTATGGGGAAAGATAAAGGCCACCGAGGAGCATCTGAATAAAAGGATCGTGCTTACCGAGAGGAGACCTGGATCACGCCTGACAGAGGAGGGAAAGGAGCTGCTGAGGAGCTACAGGCAGCTCAGGATGGACTGTCGGAAGGCAGACGAGGAGATCTTTCATGGGATATTCGGGGATGCAGAGGAGGTATCGAGGTGAAAGCGGTTGGCATTGTTGGGTATAAGAAGAGTGGAAAGACCACGCTGATCATGAGGTTATCGCAGGAGCTCTCAGGGATGGGATACAACGTTGGTGTTCTGAAGCATGTACCGGACACCATTGACCTTCCCGACAACGACTCATCGAAATTTAGGGCGCATGCCCCTTTTGTTGCCGCCATTTCCTCAACGGAGTCGGAGATACTGGTAAAAGGAAGGAAGAGGATCGAGGATATCCTGACGTATTGTACCTGCGATATCGTGCTGATAGAAGGGTTTAAAAAGGAAAAAACCTTTCCAAAGATCGTCTGCATTAGGGACAAAGATGAGGAAAAGGAGTTATTCGACGGGTTGCAGCTCTTCACTGCCAGCCTTGAGCCATCCCTTTCCGATTATGCGATAATGAATGATGATCATATCAAGCAGATGGCTGATATCGTAGCTGAACGGTCGTTCAAGTTGCCGAGCCTGAACTGCGGGCACTGCGGTTATGAAACCTGCTACGAACTGGCCATGGAGATTGTGAAGGGCAAAAAGTCCATTGCAAACTGCGTCTCTCTGAACCCATCCATCTCCATTGCAGTCGACGGGGTTGAATTTCCGCTCAATCCCTTTATGTCAAACCTGTTCAAGAACACCTTTTTGGGAATGCTGTCCTCCCTTAAGGGATTTAAGAAGGGACAAATCGTGATTGAGATACCCCATGAATGATATGTGACGAGGAAAAGGTGTTAGTTGATAGCTACAACAGGAGGATCAATTACCTGAGGATTTCCCTTACTGATAGGTGCAACCTGCGCTGTATCTACTGTATGCCCCCAGAAGGCGAGAGGAAGCTGAGGCACAAGGACATCCTCAGGTACGAGGAGTTGCTTCGGATTGCGAGGATTGCGATAAAACTGGGCATAAACAAGATCAGGCTCACCGGAGGAGAACCACTTATCAGGAAAGGGGTGGGTGAATTCATACCCATGCTCACCTCCCTTGATGGACTGGAAGACGTTTCCTTGACCACAAACGGGGTTTTTTTAGGGGAAAACCTGGCAATGCTGAAGTCAGCGGGTATTACCAGGATCAACGTGAGCCTTGATAGCCTGACAAGGCTGAACTTCAAGTACATCACCAGGTTTGATTACTTCAACAAGGTATGGGAAGGAATAGAAAAGGCACGGGATATGGGCTTCTCGCCCATTAAGCTCAATATCGTCACCATGAGGGGCATAAACGATAACGAAATTGTGGATTTTGGACGCCTCGCCATTGAGCAGCCCTACCACATCCGGTTCATCGAATGCATGCCCATTGGCCTTCAGTCGAACACCCCCGCCTTCATTTCCAACGCTGAGGTAGAAAAGCTCCTCGTAGACCAATTTGGTCCCTTGGTAGCGGTTGAGCCGGGAAAAAACGATGGCCCTGCCATAAGGTTTCGGTTCGAGGGCGGTAAAGGGGAGATCGGCTTCATAAGCGCAATCAGCCATTGCTTTTGTCACACCTGTAACAGGCTCAGGTTGACATCCGATGGAAAGCTTCTCCCCTGCCTTCTCTCGGACGGTGAGGTAGACCTCAAAGGACCGCTCAGGAGAGGGTGCCTTGATGAGGACGTGATTGAGGTTTTTCTTGAGGCGGTAAGATTAAAACCGCAGCGCCATTCGCTACGGGGCGAGAACGACCGGAAGGTACATAGAAAAATGTGCGCGGTTGGGGGATAAGTACTCGTTGCGGGTTACGCGCATGAAGCAACACGTAACCCGCAACACTGGATCACATCTGCTGGAGCAGCACCGCGGCCTCCTTCTCCGCCACCGATAACCGGTATGCCGCATCTCGCTTCTTGAGCCCGCTCATCTGATCGGCATCCACGTATTCGATGGCCTTTACCTCACAGAAGCGCACGCACTGTGGGTCTCCATCACAGAGATCGCATTTGATCACCTGTCTGTCCACCACATCAAAGCTCATTGCGCCGAAGGGGCAGGCCGACACACAGGCCCGGCATCCGATGCATATGTCTTGGTCAACCTTCACATAATCCAGGGTTTCGTCGCGGGAGATGGCCTTCACGGGGCATACATTCATGCACGGCGCATCCTGACATTGCTGACATGTCATGGGAATATAGAGGCCTTCCGTCTCCCATTTCACCACCTTAATCCGGCTGCGAGATGGGTTTGAAACGCCTTGGTGAAACACGGAACACACGAGTTCACACAATCGGCAGCCGGTGCATTTTTCGTAATTTACCATAAGGACTTTACCCATCGGTTTCCTCCTCTCACATCTGTTAAAGCAGGTGGGACGGCTCTTTATCGAGGCCAAGCCTCTTGAGCGTCTCGGGTGTTGGCACGCCGTTTTCATCCCAGCCGTGGTGCTTGTAGTATTCATCAATCATCTTGGTGAACTTCTCCCTGTCAATTGTGGCGCCAACAACGTCCGGTGCCCCCCGCAAGCACGGCTCATCGAAATATCGGTGATTGAGCGTGTCACCCTTTCTGAGATCGTCTCTCGTGAGCCCCTCTCGGAGGTTGAACAGCCTCTCTAGGGTGTAGCACCTGTCTGCGATATCCCAGATATCCCTGGGAGACATCTCAAGTCCTGTGTTGTAGTAGAGCACCCGGGACCAATCCTCAAAATTCGGAAGCGTGGCGCCGAGAAAGGTAGTATGATACTTGCAAATTCCAAGGCAGTCCACTCCCATGTAGCACAACTCCTGCCATAGGACCTGCCAGGACTTGCCCTCGTAGGAGGTATGCTCTGAGCTCAGCGGTCCATCATAGGCAACGGGGTTGCCGTACACCTTCCGTAGAACCTCCTCAGGCAAGTGGTAGAGGTCAATGGCAGGCCTGCTCCTGAGGTGATCGGAACCCCTGGAGCCTGTGGCGATGCCAAGGGCCAGGGCAGGGGTTGCCCTCTCATCGGAGTGCAGGTTGTTCATTCCCTTGACCTGGATGAGATAGTCAAAGGAGTTCTTGCCTATCTTATCGGAAGCTCGAATACCGCCATCGGCCAGGGTATCACCAAGCCACCCATCTCGAAAGCAGATCCGGCGGATCATCTCGAGAAGAGCCTCGTCATTGCCAAACCGTAAATCAAGGCCGTCGGTATCCTTGCTGGTGAGGATTCCCAGCTCGTAGAGCTCCATTGCCCAGGAGATAATGCTTCCGATCTCAAGGTTATCCACACCCCACTGGTCCACGAGATGATTTCCCGTTAAGACGGTTACCGCGTTTTTGCAGTCCGGCTCACCACCGAAGGCACCCTGTGAGGTGTATTCCGGTCCCTCATCGTATCTCCCGGCGTAAGGGCCTGAAGGAATTTTGTACTGGGCGCGGCAGTGAACCTGGCAGCCAAAGCAGCCGGCCATGTGGTAAGGCCCCATAGTTTCAGTGGCGATTTCATCAATACGCTCCGGTTCGATATCATCGGCGTACTCGCACTGGTTATACTGGAAATTCCTGGTCCTTATTCCACCCCAGGAATTGGTTGCCCCCCAGATAAAGGGCGTGCCGAGGGTACCCTGCGTCTGATTCACCTTAGCGCTCACAATCTGCGTTATAAAACGCTTGTTATAATCCAAAGCGTCCTTTGGATAGGAAATCTTTATATCCATCGTGCCCCGGGCCGCTATGGCCTTGAGGTTCTTAGAACCAAAGACACAGCCCATGCCAGTCCTTCCTGCAGAATCCTTGATGCCTGTCATTACATTGGCAAACCTGACCAGGTTTTCACCGGCCGGCCCGATCACCGCGCATTTCACATCCTCGTCATTCAGCTCTTTCCTGATGGCCCACTGTGTTTCCGTGACGGTCTTACCCCACAGGTGGCTCGCATCTCGTATCTCTATGTTTCCATTGTGTATCCAGAGGTACACCGGTTTTTCCGCCTTGCCCTTGATCACCAGGTGATCGAAGCCGGCCCACCTGAGCTCGGGGGCGAAAAATCCTCCCATGTTTGCGCTGCCGAGCAGTTCGGTGAGCGGTGATTTGGCCATGATGTGGGTTCTGGAAGACGCCGAAGCCAAGGTTCCCCCGAGGATGCCGGCGCTTACCATGAGTGCATTTTCCGGGCCCACTGGGTCAACGCCTTTTTGAGTATGATTAAACAGCAGATAGGCATCCAGGCCTCTGCCGCCCAGGAATTTCTTCCGCGCCTCAAGCGGAATGGGCCTTGTCTCAATCGTTCCTGTGGACAGATCGATGTATGCGATTTTTCGATTTAATGCCATCTTATTTGCCCCCCTTTTTTGTTGCCTTCTTTCTCGCCTTTTTAGCGAGTGCCTCCTCCGCTATTTTGCGATTTACGTCCCACACAGGTCCTCGTATCCGAGGAAAATCGGGACGAATCCAGTGCACGCGGAACTCCATCCCGCAAACCGGACACTTGACCTGTTTCTGGCCGGCGGTTGGCTGAAGTCTTCCCATGCAACTTGGATTGTGACACCTGAACTTCCCATACGTCCTTGTCTTAGCAAGGGTTTCAGCCCCTGATAAGCCCTCCCTCTCAATCGCCATGGAACCCTCCTTTCTGCTGAGAGCATTGAGCTGTGTTCATTATTATGAACTAAAAAACAGGCATAGCATAGCACAATCTGCGAGTTTGTCAAGCATGAAAATTCCCTTTAAGGCAGGACAGCATTGAGATATTATGTCTTTATGGGCATAAACAACTATTGACAAAGGGTTATGAAACGTATAATGTGGTTCAAAACTGTTCATTATGGTGAACAACTGCGATGAAATATCAAGCGCCTTCAGTTAGAAAATCATTTCAAATATTGGCCCTCATCTCAGAGTCTGATCAGGGATTGGGGGTCAGCGAGCTGGCAAGACGCATGGGTATAAGCAAAGGAACCGTCCATGGCATTACCGCTGCACTGGATGAGCTGGGCGTCATCATCAGAAATCCCATCACCAAGAGATACAGCCTTGGGTACACCATTATGGAGCTGGGAAGAAAGGGGCTCTCAAGGATACCGCTCAGGGAAGCGGCAAGAAGACATATCGAAGTGCTTATGGAGGAGACGGGCGAAACGGTGTTTTTGGGGATCAGAAAGGACGATTATATCCTTATTCTGGATGTGGTGGAGAGCAACAAGGAGCTCAAGATCACATCCCCAAGCGGAACGAAGATACCGCTGTCTGCCGGTGCCACGGGCAAGTTATTTCTGGCATATATGGAGGAGAGAAATAGCCTGATGTATCTCAAGAAGAGTGGATTACCTAAGTATACCAAGAATTCCGTCACTGACTTGGAAAGATACCTTCAGGAGATGAAGGAGGTTCGTGAAAGGGGTTTTGCCACGGACGATGAGGAATATTTACAAGGGGTGAGGGCTGTGGCTGCCCTTATTAACACAGATGACCCAATTTTGGCCGCCATTTGGGTGGTTGGCTTCTCATCCTCCCTCACGAACGAAAAAATACCCCATGTAGCGGAAAGGGTCCTTGCAGCAGCCACTGCCATCTCGCATGATCTCAGGTGACGGCAATGAAGTCCATCACCGTTGACATGCAGGAGCACATGTCCAGTTCCGGTAACTATTTCTGAGAATCACCTTCTGTTTGCTGACCGGATACCCCCGGTTGTTCCATGATTTTGGCCTTTATCGGCAGTGGAGTGAGCTTATAGTAGATGTCCCTGAGATTGGTCTTCCTGCAAGCGGGACAGAACCGAAGGTAATCAGCGGTAATCGTCTGGCTCACTTTATCAATCTGGGGCTCAGGGGCGAAAAAGGCGCCACATCGTTCGCATTCCTTGAGTTCCACCGAGCGTA
>Ga0315545_1003242_pt1 | contig 14056 bp, 13 predicted proteins | sample SalMarSW160210MG_FD_203096 | JGI IMG/M metagenome (GOLD analysis project Ga0315545, IMG submission 203096) | Salt marsh sediment microbial communities from the Plum Island Ecosystem LTER, Massachusetts, United States - Salt Marsh Sediment SW1602-10 ... | reverse complement strand
CGTCTTCGGTTATCTCTAGTTGAACTGCCTTGAGTTCAGTTGCGCTTGAGTACGTATTGACGTAAGTTCCATCAACTATCGGGTCATATAGGTAGTTTGCTGCTCCTGTGCAGAGAGTAATTTCTCCTTCTTTCAATAGTTCATTGTCTTTCCAAGATGAACTAACATCCAGAGTGCCTGTCAGCAAGATTAATCGTGATTGTTGAGGTGCCCAAGTATTGTTGAATCCTCCACGTAACCCTACACGTAACCAAGTAATGGATGTGCCAGTGTCCGAAGAAGCAGTAGACATCCCACTAGGATAAGAGTCGTTTCTTCCCGAGTAACGACTGAAACCAGTTCGTATATCTAAAAGAGTGTTTGTGGCGCTAAAATAAGGTCTTTCTTTTACTTCAACTCTGCCAGTAACATCAACCCATGAATCATTGTAGTATATTAAAGTAGACTTCACTTCGTTGTCAGAAATGTATTCCTTTAGAGGCACTCCTTCAAGCCAGTAGTTGCCGCCCTCGATATAAAAACATTCATAGCTACGTGAATAGCTAGTTGTTTGGTTACTTCTTGTTCCATATGAATACACTAATGGCGTAGTGTCGTTGTGTATAGGATACATGTTAGCGGGAGGATAAACATCTGGGTCCCAAATTTCCTCAAGACCTTCAGGAGGAAAAATATCTTCAGACATCCAAATTCCCTTAAGACCTCCTTCAGGAACCCATGTAACGTTAATCCATTCACCGTCAAGCCATACACCTTCGACCCTACCTGCGCCCACATGCCCAGCGTAACTCACAGCTGTCCCAGGAGAACCACTCACACCTTCGTAAGTAGCATAGAATCCGCCTAAAGCAGAGGGAATAACCGTAATGTCTTTTGCCGCCGCAAAGGTAAATTCGTAAACTTTAGCGGGTAGATCAGAATGGTTTGTTACGTTGAGAACAATGTAGTAATCAAGGATAGACACGTTATACTCACCTAAATTTACAGCAAATCTAGTAGTAGGCTCTTGAAGAGTCAAGTTGGCATACGCAACACTGACACTGAAATCTGCCTTTGGACCCTCCGGCACTGCCCAAAAGGGCACTATGTCAAGTTCTGAGATTAGAAGAGGCGAAGCGAAAGCAGACCCTATTAGCATCGAAAGAATTCCAATAAAGATAAACTTCGTTCCGGTTTTCATTTTTTGTCACTGAATTATCTTTGCTGAAAAGCCATTATTAGCTCTATTTATAGAACAGTTTCGTTCTATTGATAGAACAGCGTTAGAGCTTAGAGCATCAAGTAAATAGATTACTGCATCCTTGTTTTTGTGACAAACTTTTAATCCTTCCATTGTACCTGTTTCTGGTGGCGGGTCTAGGCGGGGGGCTAGGGGTCCCCTGAACCGTAAACCCTCTACACGACGGGCTGAATGCCTTGGCGAGGCGTCAAAGATCGTCAGGCATCCCCAGTCCTCTAACCGTGAATATCCGTCCCTTTAGGCTGGCGGGCATGGAGCAACCTCCGTAGGGAGGCTGTTAACCGCGTTTACCAGGCGAACCTGGCCAGGCCCGGGAGGGAGCAACCTAAGCTTGGACGTTCAGCGCTTAGGGGATCGCGGATACGAGTTCAGAGATTGGGGAAACTGGCGAAAACTGGGCGACGAACCAAGGTGACCCGCCACTTCTATTAGGAGCCTAATCTAAGGTAAAAACCAATATTAATAAATAAAGACAAAACGTTTTGAAGAATGAATTCACTCAAATTTCAAAATTGCTAAGGGTTAAAATTTAACCTCTCTCTCGAATTCCCTGTTTACGACGACGCGTGTTTGCGCGCGCGCATTTCAATTTGTCCGATATTATTGTTGAAGCAATGTTGCACATCATTTTCTGATTAAGTGGAAAAAGGGTCGTTCTGGGGTACCATGTAGGGAAACCTAAGTCTCCTGTAAAATAAGTGGATTGCCACTTAGCCCACATTGCTAAACAAAATTCGCGTTATTTTTAACCTTAGTTCTCTTTCGCGTCGGCTAAGTATGGCTTCAAATGTGTTATCCACAAAGATTCGGTCATCAATTGTTTTGACTATGACACCAACAGCCTTGATTTTTTGTTCAGAGAATTTAAGTTGTGTGTCCACACTACTTCTATCAGAAATTTTTTTTTCCAGCGTATTGAGCTTAACCAAAGTTGAATCATTTTCGTTTAACACAACCTCTAACATCCCACCACCTAAAACTGCGCCAGCATCAACTATCAACTTCTCAAGGACCGGAACGTAATCCTCAGATTTTTTCAGGTTCACTAGCCTCTTTTTCACTTCATTTAGAACGTTTGTAATCAAACGGTTTTTTTCGGATAAGACTATCCAGCCAGCCTGTCTCTTGATGTCTGTGGAGACCTTTCCTCGGATAATGTCTGCATCGTTTGCGGCTCTCTTCAAAAGGGCGCTTGCCTTTTCTTCTGCATTTTGACGAGCTGTTTGTCTTTGTTTTTCTATTACTGTTTCAGCGGACTTTTTGGCATCTGCTATAATGCTTTCTGCTTTCTCTCTAGCATCTTTAAGGATGCGATCAAGAATTTCGTTTCCTGAGTGTTCCATACTTTCACCACATCATGATAATATTTCGTGTAGAATGGAATTCACTGCTTCACCGAATTTCTGCTCAGCACTCGCTAGAATTTTCTTTTTCAGTTTCTCTGCACGTTTGATGAAAATTTGTGCCTCAGATTCAGCATCCATCTTCGCCTGTTCCTTTATTTCAATTGATTTACGTTTTGCTTCAGCAATAGTTTCTTGGCAAGTCTCCCTGTAAACTGCCTCAGCCCTTTCTTGAGCGCTCTTTTTTATTTTCTCTGCTTGTTCTTCTGCTTCTCGTATGAGTCTTTCAGCATCTCTCTCCGTCTCCAAAACTGCTTTAAATGATTCAAGCAAGATTTACACCAAAACGGAATTAATTTTAAATGAAAAACTTTAAGAGCTTTTCTCTTGTTAAGAGATAGATCATCTGCTATTAAAGGCGTACGTAAATAAGCACATCATCAAAAAGACATTCTAGCTGAAGATGATGCCATGATAGAGATGCAAAAGCTCAAGGCACTGGTTTATGAAGATTATATTGACGCTGTTGTCAGATCCCTTGGGCATGCAGGCATAGTTCAGTTCATTGATATGCGGGAAAAACCTGAAGACTGGGAAGAAGTTTTAGTTCCTCATAAAGAGTCCACTGAAACTATGGCGAAATGTTCCGATCTCATCTCAAGAATCGAGGCTGCATTTGAAGCCCTCCACATAAAGCCTGATGATTTTTCTGCCGCAGAAATACCTATCACGAAAGAGCCAACGCAAAAAGTTCTGGCGGCGGTTGAACAGAAACTAGCAGATTTACCCATCGAAGAGGCTAAAATCTATGCGTTGGCTTCGAGAATTGACCAAATTATTGACGACCTTGGAATAAAGCTGGAACAATTCGATAAAGAGACTTCACTGACGCAGTCTGAAGAACTGGAGCTAGAGCATATCGAATTCGAATTGATTGAGATCGACAAAACTATCGAGACTACTGGCTTGTCAAATCACCATGTGCTGATTGAAAGAATAGTATCTAAACACTTTGATGATCTAGATGAAATTGGCAAAAAGTTCGCTGAGCTTTCAAAATTTGTAATAGACAGCGAGAGATATTTCGGAAAAAGGCTTGAAACTCTAAAAAACGCTGTTGAATCAATAATTGGCACAATCGAGACAGGAATCAATTTCGAAGAGATTCGCGAAGACCTCTTAACTCTGTGGGCTATAGCAAAAGAAGAGAAGCGAATAGTAGAAGAAAAAGAAAAGTTTGTTAGAAGTTCCAAAACTGTTTTTTTCGAGGCTTGGGTGCCAGAGAGTCTCGAAAAAGAAGCTGTGAAACGTATAAAGAGTGCGTCTGATGGAAATTGCTTAATAGCTGACGAGGTTCCTGATCTTGACGAAAATGTGCCAATAATGGTTAAGGAATGCCCGAGCTATCTGCAAGCTTTTGGGAAGCTAGAATGCGCGTATGGGCGTCCATCCAGCGGGGAAATCGATCCTCTCAAAATTTTCGCAATAACGTTTCCGATACTTTTCGGTATAATGTTTGCAGATGTTGGGCAAGGCGCTATTTTCGTGATAGCTGGAGTCATATTCACTTGGCTTCGTAGAAAGGGCAAAGTGAAGGAAGGGGGAGACATAATTCGGTACTTGTTAATTAGCGGCGAAATGCTAATATACATAGGTTTTTCAGCTATTTTCTTTGGATTCATATTCGGCGAGTTTTTTGGGCCATCCGGTGTCATTCACCCAATAACTTTAGTCAAAATTGGGCCTTTCCAAATAGGCGGATTCGAACCTACACAAGAACCTATGAAGATGCTAAAATTTGCGATACTTGTAGGTGCAATCCACATAAGTATAGGGCTAGTTTTGAGGTTTCTAAATGAACTTAGGCACAAACACTACAAGCTTGCCCCAATACCGATCTGCTGGATTTGGCTGATTTTCGGCAGTTTGTTCATGTGGGCATACTGGGGAGGAATATCAAATATTTCTCTGTGGTTCGCGGAAGGCAGCCTTATGCTTGTAGGGCTCATAGTATTGCCGCTGATGCTCATCTTTGTTTTCGCAGCGGTCGCTGAAGGTTTTATGGTAGGCGTTGGTTTTACCGTGGAAGTGTTCGCTGAAACATTAAGCCATTCTATGTCCTACAGCCGATTAATGGCGTTGGGTCTTATACACAGCGCAATGAACTATTTGTTCTTGGTATTGGGTGGGGTGGAGCATGGCGTTTTTCCGTTGCAGAGCATTCCCCTAATAGCAGTAGGAACTATTCTTGTGATAATTATAGAGGGCCTCGTAGTTTTTGTGCATACTCTTCGTCTTCACTGGGTTGAATGGTTTTCAACATTCCACTCTGGCGAGGGAATTCCTTTTAAGCCATTCGAATCTACTTAGTAGAAAGAGAGAGGGATTGTTATGGATCCTAGTCTCATAAGCCTCATCGGCTTAGCGATCTCGATTGGGGTACCAATTCTATCAGCTGCTGTCTCAATCATAATCTGTGGAACTGCACTAGCTGGAATTGGAACAGAAAAACCAGAGTTGCTCAGTAGGCTGATCATAACAGTTGTTTTGGGTGAAGCGTTGGCAATCTATGGATTGTTGATTGCTTTCATGCTCTTGGGAAAGTTACCAGATATAACGACAATGGAATCTGCAAATAAGGCTCTCATCGCGGGGATAATAATTTCTGTGGCAACAGTTTCTGCCAGCGTCGGCATCAGTTACAGCGGGTCATCGTTGATTGCTGCGACAGCTGAAAAGCCTGAAACGTTTTCTTCTAACGTAATAGGTGTGGTCTTATCCGAGGCTCTCGCAATTTATGGTCTATTGATATCGTTCATGATTATCGGCCAGATATAGTAACAGTTTTACTATTGGAATTGGAAGTAATCTCGTGAAAGATCAGATGAAGCGTTACAAGCAGTATGAAAGAATCATGAAAATGGAGCTTGAGCAGTCAGTAGTTAAAACTTCTGAGTATCAAAGTTTTTCTGAACGTTATCCCCACATAGCCGAGTCAATCAGGTTAGAGAGGAAAATAGAAAGACTGACCAACCTGTTGAAATCTGAGAAACATAAAGGCGCAGAATTCAAGATAAAAAGAGAAATAACCGTAACAAAGTCGAAACTGAAAAAAAACAACTTACATAAACGCTTACACGGCGAGAGCAAACACGAAGCCGTTTTCCGCAGAAAATTTAAACGCAGCGCCTCGAAACTGCGTTATTCTTTGCTCGCCAAAAAATTCCGGACAATTTTAGGCCGACCAATCAGAAAAGCCCAGAAAAAACTCAGCAGGTCGATGTATAGCAATCTTCCTCCATCTCTCTTTAACTTAAGGGAGCTGACTGTTGCAGAGAAGGGTTTGGCACTTAGGGAGTGGCTTCAAGAAAAACGCAGTGAACTTCGATAGTGTTCAAAGTTAATTATCTTTGAAGTATTAGCAGCTTCTTCACTCTGTCCGGGGCGATTCCGGTTTCAGCCCCTCGTATGATTGCCCTCAGGTTTTTTACTTCAAACCATTTCAGGTTCAAGAATGCTAACAGCAATCCGATATTGAAGTAGGGTGTGTACCTCTTCATTATTCTTAAATTGGTTTCCACCAGACCCCTGTCGAGAATTGTCTCAACTGTTGTCAGAGATGTTGCATGTAACTCTTGAAGTTCCTTGAAGATGTACCTGTGATCTCTTGCCCTGGCACTTTTAGCCGTTTCAACTAAAGAATCGATGGTTGACTGTATATCCGAACAGCTCATTGCTTCTTGCAGCTCTTTTTCGCCGAGCACTTCTGATGCTGGAACTAGGTATTGTCTTATCTGATTCTCGTCGATTCCCATTGTCTTGCATCGGAGAATGGTTTTGACATTCACTAAGTCTATCTCTAATCCGATAACTGTCCTTGCAATCTTCTTGTCCAAGCCCCTGAACTTTCCGGCGGCTCTCCAAATCTTATGGTAAACATGTCTGTCAATGGCAACCTCAAGAAGATAGAAAGCTTTCTCTTTCAGGTAAACTGCGAACGCTTTTTCCAGAACTGACCCGTATTCCATGTCTGAGAGAGAATCAATAACATCGGCAATGTTTTCTGAAGTCTCCAACAGGTTTCTGCATCTTGCCTCGCTCAAACTTCCCACGGGCGAAACATACTTCATGGCTTCTTCCACAGAAAGTTCTGCTTCTTTAGCCCTGAGCAACGCTTTCACGCAATTTGCTTCAAACTTCGTCAACAAGGCAGAAATCAGTAAACGAACATCTTTAGGAGACAATTCCATGAGGTCCTCACAGGTTTTTATGAAATTCTGTAGAAGAGCATCCTCCAAAGAAAGGGAACTGAGCCCCTTTGTTCTAACTTCAGAGATTTCTGCTCTGTACGGCGTGTTTTCTAGCACCGAAAAAATATGATGGAGACTCATGCCGACCAAGCCGATTATTTCCTTTAGCTCCATGAGCTTGAGTTTGTCAACCGTAAGCCTAGGCATGACCCGCTTATACTTCCACGCGCACATCAACAGACCCCATCATTTTTTGTCCCATTCACCCATGCTTTAGGGCTCGTTCTTTCCGTTTTCTTTGCAGAACTCTTACTCTAATGGCATCCTGACGTTCGGTCTCTTCAAGAATCAATTCGATATATCGAATAGTAGCGTTGAGTTCCGGCAAAATCTTAAACTGAATCCTATTCATTTGCCGCTTCTTTGTGGCAATAACTTCGAGGAGTATCTTCACCGATTCCTGTATTTCCGCAAGCTTAACTGCGTCATGGAGTGCATCCTTGATTTTCGATGACGACTCATCTAAACTGGCTGGAGTATCTAATGGATTGAAGCGCGGTCCAGAAATTCGAGCATCTTCAACAAGTTGAAAAACAGGAAACAGCAGTCCTATAACACCTTTCTTGGTTTCTTCGGAAATCTTATAGTCAAGCGGTTGAGCAACCAGTGAAGCTTCCTTAACTCTTTTTGAACCAGAGATCATCTCGGCTTCGACAAAAAGGTTGTAGGCGTCTCTTAGCGTTGCATACATTTGGTCACGTAGGGGAGAAATCTTTTTTACAAGCTCAAAAAGGGTGAGAGTCAACGCATCCAACTCTTTCTTTAGGATGTCAACGATTCCTTCAGCCATTGACTTCCGATGCTTCAGCCTTAACAGTTCAAGCCGTGTCGGGTGTACACTGGCAAGCTCCGCTGACATAACTAGCTGTTCCCATCCTTGATCCTATATTTAGGATGATACTTCTCGATTACTGATGGGTCAATCCTCGAAAACTCAGATTCTGGAAGCTCCGACAACAGTTCCCAGCCGATATCAAGGGTTGTTTCTATGGCTCTGTTTTCTTCAGTTCCTTGGCTTATGAATTCTTTCTCAAATCGGTCAGCAAACCGTAAATAGAGTTTTTCGACGTCAGTCAACGCGGCTTCTCCGGAAACCAAAGCCGTTTCTCGGATAACCTTTCCCTCTGCATAGGCATAATACAGCTGGTCTGACAACTGCTTATGATCCTCCCTGGTCTTATCTTTGCCAATTCCTTTGTCCATAAGCCGAGAAAGCGAAGGCAACGGATTAATGGGCGCGTATAAGCCTGTCTTGTGCATCGTTCTGTCCAAGATTATCTGCCCCTCGGTAATGTAGCCTGTCAAATCTGGAATTGGATGCGTTATATCATCATCAGGCATCGTCAAAATGGGTATCAACGTTATGGAGCCCCTCTTTCCTTTGATTCTTCCAGCCCTTTCATACAGACTTGACAAGTCAGTGTACATATACCCCGGGTATCCTCGTCTGCCAGGTATCTCCATACGTGCAGCAGAGATTTCACGTAATGCTTCGCAGTAATTAGTCATGTCGATCAGAATCGAGAGAATATTCATGTCTTTCTCAAACGCCAAATACTCGGCGGTGGTAAGCGCCAATCTGGGACTCAAAATCCTCTCTATGACTGGGTCTTCAGCTAAATTAACGAACATAACTACTCTGCCGAGTACACCCATTTTCATGAAGTCTTCCTTGAAGAATCGTGATTCTTCGGAGGTTATGCCCATAGCCGCAAAAACTATGCTGAACTCCTCCTCTTTTCCTCTCACTTTCGCCTGCTTAACTATCTGAGAAGCAATGATCTTATGGGGCAGACCAGCCCCCGAGAACAGAGGAAGCTTTTGCCCCAAAACCAGCGAGTTCATTCCATCGATTGTTGAAATTCCTGTCTGAATGAAATCAGTTGGATGTATCCTCGAATACGGATTAATTGGATACCCATGAACATCCCAGTACTCTTCTGGAACAATGTCTGGACCGCCATCAGCAGGCTTACCTCCTCCAGTGAAAACTCGCCCCAACATGTCCATTGAGACTGGCAGCTTGATACTTTCCCCAGTAAACCGCACCGCAGTCGTCTTCGTGTCGAGGCCAGAAGTACCCTCAAAGACTTGAACAACCGTAACCTCCTCGCTAACATCAATAACCTGTCCCGTCCTCACTCCGCCGCTTGGAGCAGCAACCTCTACAAGTTCCCCATAACCAACGCCAGTCACGGACTTTACAAAGAGCAGAGGCCCAGAAATCTCACTTATTGTTCGAAAAGTGCGGCTGCTTTTTTCTAACGTCTTCATGTAGACGCTTCTCCCCCATCCTCTTTAGCAAGCTGATCAAATTCTCTGTCCATCTTCTCGTCTATCTTCATGCTTATCTTTTCGAACTCCTCGGCTCTGATGATTTTCATTCGCGCCAGTTCTTCCTTAACGCTGAGGGACAGTACACTCGCTAAGGGCACTCCGGAATTCACTGCTTGTTGTGCTTTTTCATAGAATTTCAGAATCAGCTCAAGCATTTTGTAAGTCTTTTTCATGGGACAGTAAAAATCTACTGGATGAAATGCGCTTTGAAGAAGAAAATATTCTTTCAGCATTTTTACGGCTTCAAAGACGGAACGCTGTTTATCTCCAAGTATTTCGGCTCCTACTAGAGAAACCACTTCTCGGAGTTTTTCTTCTTCTTTTAACAAGGTCATAGCTTTTTCACGTAGAACTCGCCAGTCTGAACCCACACTTTCATACCACTCTTGAAGCGGTTCCAAATACTCTGAATAGCTCATGAACCAGTTAATGGCCGGAAAGTGTCTACGATGAGCCAAAGAAAAATCGAGCGCCCAAAATACTCTGGTTAATCTGATAGTTTTTTCTGTTACAGGCTCCGAAAAATCGCCGCCCGGTGGGGAAACTGCACCGACAACTGTGACAGACCCACATCTTTCTTCGCCTCCTATGGTCAAGACACGACCTGCTCTAGAATAAAATTCAGCTAATCTTGAAGCTAAATAAGCAGGGTATCCTTCCTCTCCCGGCATCTCCTCCAATCGACCAGACACTTCACGAAGCGCTTCAGCCCATCTGGATGTAGAGTCAGCCATCACTGCAACGTCATATCCCATATCTCTATAATACTCTGCAAGTGCTAGAGCCGAGTAGACGCTTGCCTCTCTGCCTGCTATTGGCATGTCTGAAGTGTTGGCTATGAGAATTGTTTTGTTTATGAGCGGCTGACCAGAACGAAAATCTTCCAATTGAGGAAACCTTTCAATGGCATCCGCCATCTCGTTACCACGTTCGCCACAACCGACAAGAATTAGTATGTCTGCGTCAGCGCATCGTGCTAGGCTCTGGGATAAAACAGTTTTTCCTGTTCCAAACCCGCCTGAGATAACTGCTGTTCCGCCCTTGGATAATGGGAAGAAAGCATCGATTATTCGTTGTCCCGTTAATAGCGGAATCTCGCTGGATAATGTTGCTTTTGAAGGTCGAGGCTGCCGTATAGGCCACGTATGCATCAGATACAAGCTCTCCAAGTTTTTTCCAGTTTTGACTTCCGCGACAGGCTCACTTACTCCGTATTCTCCTTCAGACGCCACTTTTTCTATAGTCCCATTGACTGGGGGTGGAACGAGAATTTTGTGCTCCACCAAAGAGGTTTCCTGTACGGTGCCAATTATGTCGCCGCCAACAACCCGATTTCCCTTCTTCATAGTTGGAGTGAATCGCCATTTCTTTTTTCGGTCCAATGCTGGGGGAATAACGCCTCTCTCGATGCGTGAGCCAATTAAATCTTGGATAACGGGCAGGGGACGCTGAATTCCGTCGTACACCTGCTTAATCAATCCAGGACCCAGCTCAACCGACAAGGGTTTTCCGGTGCCCTCCACTTTTTCGCCTGTTCTTATGCCTGTTGTCTCCTCGTATGCCTGTATTGCCGCATTTTTGCCTTCAAGACGGATTATTTCTCCAATTATCCCCGCGTCCCCAACTCTCACTAACTCATACATACGGGAACCTGACATGTTTTTAGCGATAATGAATGGACCGGATATACGATGGATTGTTCCTTTTGACGTGCTATTCTGTTCTTGATGATTGTTGCTCAAAACTTCACCTCAATTCCTGTTTTGCGTTTGATAAGTTCCGCTATGAAATCGGTTTTAAGCATCTTTGGACCCTGTAGGCCGGATATTGGGATAATCAAAGGGCGTTGGCGTTCTGCAATCTTCTCGAAAAGCTGAATTTGGTTCATTAGACGCTCAGAAACAAGTATAACTCTCAGGTTATCTTTTTCCAGAAGCAGAAGAAGACGTTTTTCTGCCTCTTTGGCGTCCTCAACCAAAATTACATTACTTAACCCCGCTAGCTTAAAGCAGGTTACAGTATGACTGTCAGCTAGAAGGGCAATTCCTTTCATAGCTTTACCCCGTGATGCACCATAAATATTTGCGTTCTGTACTTAAAAGCTAGACCATAATTTGGAATATATACGAGATAATCGGTTTGCTGTTTATCTTGAATAATTTTATAATTCCTCAAAAAAGCGTAAATAAAATGGGAAGTGATGCTTCCGTTGACCCTTAGAACCATAAAAACGATTGTTATGTGTTGATAATCAAGCAAACTTAAAATATCCAAAAAGCAGTAATTTATAATTGAGATTAATGAACGATCAACATTTTTTTCGGAATATTCTCGTTCCTGTGGATGATTCGCGTTCTTGTTTTCATGCTAAAAAGTTCGCTTCTTTGATTGCATCTAAATTTAAATCGAAAGTAACTGCAGTCCATGTTACCACACACGAATGTATGCATCCTGAATTGAAAGCCCAGTATCGATTACCACCGGCAATTTTACATAGAATTGAAGAGGTGTATTTAAAATCGGGGAAAAAAATTCTTCGAAAAACCGAGAACCTGTTCAGAGAGGATGGAATAGAAGTAGACTCTCGGTTAATTACCTGCGAGGATCCTGCTGAAAGCGTAATCGAGTTAATCAAAGATGAAGGATACGATTTGATTGTTATAGGAAATCGTGCAGGGCATCAATCTGAGCGGTACGCGCTAGGAAGTGTTACAGAGAAAATTGCTAGACATGCTGAGTGTACAGTTTTTATTGTCAAGAAAAAAACGTTACTTGAGAAAATTCTTGTTGCGCACGATGGCTCAAAACACGCAGATAGGGCACTTGAATATGCGGTTCAATTAGCCAAAAAATATAGAGTAAACTTGGCTTTGCTGCATGTTGAGGATGATAATCTCATTCGAATTGGAGGACCAGACGTCTTAGATTGTCTTGGAACTGTTGGAGAATGCATCCTAGAAAACGCATCAAAAAAGATTCAAGGAGTGGCATTTGGTAAATTTTTGAAGTATGGTAGCCCAGCAGAAACAATTATTAAAATGGCACAAAAAGGAAACGTTGACCTGATCGTTGTCGGAAGTAGAGGATTAAGCAGCGTGAAGCGATTTTTGCTTGGCAGCGTCAGCGACGATATAAGCATGCATTCAAGATCTTCGGTGCTGATAGTTAGATGAAGGTTATAGATCAAAGCCAAATCTTATGGTGTTATTTAGGATCATACAAAAAATTAAACACATTTGCGAACATTTTAATCATTTAATGCTAACTTGTGGGTTGCTGTCCCTCCTTTAAGGGTCCGTGGTCTAGTTTAGATCAAGTCACCGCTGGAGATATCACCCGCAAAATCCCACAACTTCCCTTTTTTAAGTTGGAAACAGCATTTTTTCCATTTTTGTTTTTGCATCTCATAGAGTAATCCACGAACTTTCAGTTCTGCCGTTGCCGTAGCTGTAATCGTTCGTGTTCGGTGTACTATTCAAAATGATCATGTGGTGACCAAACAGAAAAATGACGATTTTTGGTCACTTGGTCAATCATGTCGAACCGTTCACACCTGAACCATAAAACCATTGACCAAACCATACAAGATTTTCCATAAAACCAAGGTTGTACCAACTTTTCAACATGATTGTATAATCGTGATAACCGAACCATTTCTCAATCCCATCATAAAACCATCTCGAACCAAGAAAACAAGCGTTTTTCGGATTTTTCGTGTCCATTTGATTTTAAAATGGTTGCATAAAAAAATAAGAATCGTGTATAAGCCAATCCCCCATCATTTATAATTGAAAATAGTGTTTTCTCTAATAAAAGTGGAAAGTCCCTTAATTGTCCCTTATTTTGTCTAGACATTCTGTTGCATTCTTGGCTGAACGTGCAAAGTCCTTGTATCGTCGTAACTCTTTGACAACGATTTTTGTCTCTAGACTTTTGAGCTCGTTTGAGATCTTTGGTTTCAGTGTGGGTTCTACAATTATATCATAAATGACGGCGTATTTTTTGCCTGGAAATTTCCTTAACACTCTACCCCTCCTTTGAATGTATTCTCTTGTATTTCCGACATGATACATTTTACGCAAGTCGTTTATGCTGAATTGATGCTCCTTTTGGCTTGGATGTTTTGCTTGGACTAACTTGCCTCTCAAACCAAATATTGGCTGACATTGACTGGCATAGAAGCCACGAACAGAACCAATTGCAGACCTAACAGTATGTTTGCTTAGACCCACTTCATTCAATAAATGATTTTGAAATTTTAAGATTACATGTCTAACGTTCTTCTGGTCAAATTCGTCAACAAGTTCTTGTGAAGTCTTACCTGTAAAATCCAAAAACATCTCAAAACGTCTTTTGCTAACCCTTCGTGTTGAATCTTTTGCATACTCTGAGAGCCATCTTTCCATTGGGTCTTTCATTTCTCTCATTCTTTCTTCCACCTCCTACCCAAAAAGAATTATGGTTTTCTGGAGTGGATTTCCAGTAAACAGTACTTTTTCAGGAAAATCAGCTATAACCGCTTAGGGGAAGGACAATTAAGAGGAAACGGAGCATGTTTTTCAGGTGATTGAAGATGAGTGAAGCAAAACCAGTAAGATGCCAAAAGTGTGGAAAACCGTTAGGTTACGTAACCGTGCTTACAAAAGGTTTACTGGGCTTACAGCAGCCTCTTCAAAACGTGAAGCTAATCGCTATTTGTATGGAATGCTTCCAAAAAAGCTAGAACAGTTAACCTGTTACCAGCGCATTTTATAGTCTTACTTGATGTTCACTCTAAACTTTGAAGGCGGAGGGGCAAATCTTGTTCAAAACACAGGCGCCACATT
>Ga0315545_1003240_pt1 | contig 14060 bp, 12 predicted proteins | sample SalMarSW160210MG_FD_203096 | JGI IMG/M metagenome (GOLD analysis project Ga0315545, IMG submission 203096) | Salt marsh sediment microbial communities from the Plum Island Ecosystem LTER, Massachusetts, United States - Salt Marsh Sediment SW1602-10 ... | reverse complement strand
GCGTAGTAGAGGTTTACGACTATAGCCATAGTGATAGGCATCTTGGATTTACCTTTAGCACCACGGCGTTGCAGCTTATCTTGGCAAGACCCAAATCGCAATCATCAGACGCTTGATCAGGCAGCATAGCTCAGGTCTCGCATAGAAAGCGCAGACGCCCTCTACCATTGAAGCAGGTGGTTTTCTTTTTCGGCAATCTTACTTTCCTCGAGAGGGAGATGCTATCCAAGTTAGGTGAACAAATTCAACAAGAGAGGCTTTCGTTGCAGGAAAGCCTCCCTTTTCAAAGAGGTAACATTAGCGCGGAGTGTCCAGCCGAGCCAACAATAGCCTGTTTTGTTACCTAATTGCACAATTCGTCAGAATGTGTCTTGATCCCCGTCTTTCAAAGTGAGTTTCCCTCGCCATAGCGAGCCATAATGCTCGTATTAGAGAAACGCCACGCCGACACAGGGTAGGCGCGATATGATGGGTGATAAGATGGTTGATATTGAGGAGATACAAAGATTGGAGCGTATAATTGAGAGCCGCGAAGAGTAAAGAAGTTAATCCTCTGGGGATGCGCCAGCTTGAAGAGGGAGGTCCATTCGTCCTTTCTCCGACTCTTTGCTCTGCCCGAAGAGTCGAGTTCTTGAGGCGTGGTAATATTATACTGGGCTTTTACTCCACTATTGCCATAGCTTCTAAAAAAGGGCAAGACATAATCAATCAAGCGGAGAAAAAAGGCGAATTGGGGCAAGATACTCCAATTCGAATAGATATGAGACCAGGTGGAGAAATTATCCAAACAAATTATGGCTTGTTCAAGAAACAGTTCGTAAATGCGGGAGTACATCTAACCAACCAAGTGTTCCTGATGTTATACGGGAACTTTGAAGCATATCTTGCTGACCTCGTTCTCGATGCGCTTACTCATACTAGCTCTCACCCAGATCCTTACGAGTAGACGCTTCAACTCATGTGCATGAGTAAATGGCAGGGCAAAATTGATAGAATCAGCAAGAAGTTGGGTATCCGTTTAGGAACTCGTGTGTTTATTAATAAGTTCCATGACATAGATATGGGGTTTCTTGGGGAACCATGCAAAAGCCCAATCGAGCTTCTAGAGAAAGCTGCTGACCTTCGTCATCGTCTCGTGCACTCAAGCGGAAGGGTGGACGCAGCATTTATAGCAACTTATCCCAAAGCGGGGCTATCGGTAGGGCAAGTGATCTCCCTCCCATTCGGTTTTCCTATACCTTTGCAATTGCTCTTCTATCACCTTACTGAAGTATTCGATGAAGCATTCTCATCGAACTTCGGCTGGCAAAGAACGACTGTGGCACCAGAAACCCTCACAGAATGGCCAACTTACAGGATATACGACCAATTTCCCTGAACAAATAGTCAGATTGTGATTTTATTAACTCCCAAAGTCTGTTATGCTAGCCAGTTAGCCTCATATTGAGACTGTTCAACTAACTGGGACAATTGGATAAAAAGGTCTTAATTAGAAGTTTCATCGCTGCGACTATTATCTTTGCAGTCGCCATTGTGCTGGGTATTGCTGCGCCTTTGGATATCTTCTTAGAACTGTGGCAAGAACTTGGCGATTTACTAGGACCTTTGGAGACGATCAACCCTTTCCTCTTGTTCTTTATTATATTCGTCAACAATGCAGTTAAAGCTCTGGGAGCGATCGGCTTAGGTATCCTAGTGGGAATACCACCAGTGCTTTTCGTAGGCATAAATGGGTTTATCCTTGGATCTGTGATTTCCTGGGCCAAATCGGTTCAGGGATTAGAATATGTAGTAGCCAGCATAGCACCGCATGGTGTAATTGAGATTCCAATGCTGATGCTAGCCACGGCTTTGGGATTCATGGTGGGTTTGGAATCGCTTAAATGGTTAAGGAGAAGAGAAAGCATGGTCAAATCACAGTTATCAGCCAGCCTCAAGCTTTACGTGAGGGTAATTCTTCCTGGGCTTGCGGTTGCGGCTGTGATAGAGGTCCTCGTTACCCCTTGGCTGGCTGGCTTGGTTGGTGGTGGATAGTCTGGCTTTTGCGAATTCTCTCGTGCTTGACCGACAGGCCAACAAAACATCGGTTTGCCAAGTTGCAAAAAACACCCAACCACAGTGGGACAGCGTGAAAACAGGAGCCTGGCAAGCTGGCTCATTCTGCTTGCATCAAGGGTATCGCCCATTCGATACCCAACTCCCCCAGCTTACCAGGGGAAGGCGAACCCTGGGGCCAACCCATCATGTCGTAATATGTCTCCTTGGCTTCTTGGAAAGCCTTGGGGTCGAGCGCTACTCCTTGTAAGGGGCCCGAAGTATGAGGAGTGAAAAAACGCTGTGGCATATTATCATCATGGCTGGTGAAGCCTTCTCTCACGTTAAAAGCCCCTGCCAGGTTGACGGCTCTTTCTCCAACCTTCATCAATTCGAAGACACTGGTATTCCAACCGGTCACGGAGCTAACCAGTTGTGCCGTTCTCTCAAACCCCACCCGCCCAAAAACGTTGACAAAATAACAATTGACGGCGGAGTTCAAAAAATGCATCCATAGAGAAGAGTAGATGAGTAGCCGTATCTTCGCAGGGGATAGGTCATTGACAGGTACAGGTTCTAATATGCCCAGGCTCTTCTCCTCCTCCAGCAGTGCGTTCATAGTGTTATAGTTGGAGTCATGCATATTATGGCAGTGGTCAGCGCCTGTCGGCGACATGATGTATCCAATACCCAAGCCCTGTTTCCAACGAGGCTCATGCATAGGTATTTCTTGACCTTTTATGTGTAGAGCAAGCTCTTCAGCAGCGGGTCCTATCTTCTTCGATGCTCGAGCTACACCCTGCGACAGTAAAGCTCCCAGGCCCTTACGCAGAGCAATTTGCTCAATCATCTCCAGCATTGCCTCCCCATTTCCAAAGCGCAGGTCTAATCCTCCAGTGTCCTGCGGCTTTAGGAGACCACGTTCAAAGCACTCCATAGCAAAGGCGATACTGCAGCCGCAGGATATGCTATCTAGGCCGTAAGCACTGGTCAGTTCGTTGCCTTTAGCGATAATTTCCAGGCTATCTATTCCGCAGTCGGAGCCTAAAGCAGCTATTGTTTCATACTCCGGGCCTCCATAGCGAGGGTCAACTACGTAAGGCTTATCCACCTTCACTTCTCGTTTGCACTGAACAGGGCAGGCAAAACAACTTCTCCTCCCTACCAGGATAGTGTCTTTCATAGCTTGGCCACTTATTTTGTCAACTCCATCGAAAGAGCCCTCCTGGAAATTCCGTGCTGGCAAGCCCCCGTGGTCATTCAGTACTGGGATAAGCCCAGATGTGCCAAAGTCATGCATTCTCTTGTTGGCTATTGGGGTGTTATCCCTAACCCATCGAGCGATAGCAGCCACAGTCTGGGGGTTGGCTAGGGAAGGGCGTTGGTGGCCCCTGCAGGCCACTGCCTTGAGGTTCTTGGAACCCATAACCGCACCCATGCCGGTCCTGCCGGCGAAAGCGTCTAAATCATTTACTACACAAGCGAAACGAACCAGGTTTTCCCCAGCGGGCCCAATCTGAGCTACCTTTATTCCCGAGTCACCTAGCTCTTCACGGATGGCATTCTGGCACTCCAACGTCTTTAGACCCCAGAGATGGACAGCATCCTTGATCTGGGCTTCTCCATCCCGGATAAAAATATAGACAGGTTTTTCTGCTTTACCCTCCACGATTATGGCATCGAAACCAGCCATTTTAAGCTCAGTTCCCCAATAGCCTCCAGCTTCAGCTTCACCAAATCCTCCGGTAAGAGGCGATTTGCTGCCCACGCTATGGCGACCGCAGCCTCCCACCGGAACTCCTGTTAAGGGACCTGTTGCGAAGATAAGCTTGTTGTCGGGGCCGAGAGGCTCAACTCCTCGTGGGAGTTCTCGGAGTAAAAAATAGCCTACAAAGCCCTCACCACCAAAATACTGCCGATAAAAATTCTCAGGAAGTTCCTCAGTTGCCAAGCTCTTCGAGGAGAGGTCAACCCTTAAAATCTTACCGTTATACCCATATGGCATATCTAACCTCCTAGTATCTACCTAAAATGCAGTGACTCGCAGTGAGAAACTGTCGGCGGATTTGTTTTGGGAAGTATAACTAATAAGGTGGTAAAAGACAATGAGATGTACTCGTTCAGGTGATTGGTGATACGTTATCTCATTGCTTGTCATTGCGAGGAGCGTGAGCGGTTGCGAGGCACAGCTGAAGCAAACTGGAAGGGATTCCTCGCTAGCCTGTTCGCGGAGTTTATCTTGGTGAGCCGAAGCTCTGAGTCCTGACGGTAGGAAGGAACCGAAGAGGAGATTCTTTGGTCGCTGTCCCTTCGCTATGCTCAGGGCTTCGGCTCCCTCAGAATGACAGGAAGCGAAGGGCTTAGAGCTTCGACTCGGAACAAGTTCCGCAATCGATGGGATTGCCACGCCTTCGGCTCGCAATGACACGTCCCCTGCCAAATAAAGGGAGGGGGTGGAGAGGGTCTCCTTTCTCACCGTCCCAAAACGCTTTGATATGTCACTCACCTATCCGGCCTAATTCACGAGAGGAAACCTACCAGAGATTGGACAGATAGCCCAAGTGTATATTTTTATTTTCGGATACATGTGAACCATACTCCTATTCCAAGAGGTCAGAACTACATGATAGAATAGAGGCAGGTCTCAATGAGTATTCGTGAAGTCTGGTATGCTTATATGCTCATAAAGGCTATAGCAAGCAGCAAAGTTAGGGCGCTAGTGTGTGGAAAAAAATCTCAGGAGAATTCCAGATGCTGAGAAAATCTGATATGACAAAGAGTACAATGTGGAGGGGAAATTATATGCGGTTAGTGATAATAGCTTTGATATTGGCTACAATGGTAATTTTATTCCCAGGATGTAGTGGGCATACGTATACCCAGACTATCGAAATTACTGCTGAACCTTTGAATGTGAGTGGCCTCCACACAAAAGTCGAGTACTATCGAGATGCTGAGCTGGTAGAATCTCTACACTTTCTTGATGGGAACGGTGATGGCATTATTGATGGGAAATCAGGTCCCACAGATAAGGGGCACTGGCCCAAGGGTTGGGAGTGGTTTGATGACCTGTATAAAGATGTTACCGTAGGGCACTCTACGATAACGGTAACAGGCGAGAAGGTAAAATTACAAGACGGCATCTCCTACGAATTTCTGGTTGGAGAGTACGAGTGCGAACGAGTTGGATGAAATAAAATAACAGAGCCTTTTTGGGGGAGTGCGCCTAATGTCATGTTGCAAACTCAACATTGCGTCGATTTATTAGCTCACGTTATGATTCAGGAGGCAGGCATACCGCTTAAAAGTCGTTTTCTAACCTGAGGGGTGACTTGCCATTGACCTAAGTACTATTGACATGGATTCATTTATGTGACAATAATACAAAAAATTTGGAACGAGGAGGGAGTATTCCATGGCAACAGCTTATTGTATGAAGTGCAGAAAAAAGGTAGAGATAAAGAATCCTAAGCAAATTACACTCAAGAATTCCAGGCCAGCGGTACAGGGTGTCTGTCCTGCTTGTGGCACAAAGGTATTTAGGATAGGGAAGGCCTAGATATTTAGAATTACTTGCCAAAGGTATCTAGCTCAGCTACTCGTCAGGCAAGAGTGTAGTTTGTAAGAATTATAGCTGCTAGGGTTGCTTGCGTTGCTGGCTAGCTTGCTATCAAAGCTGCGCTTGTCAGTGACCGAAGCGCTGGGATTGATCATCCCTGACAAGAGTGGCTCTCTGCCAGCATCCCTATTAGAATGATTAGGGCAATTAGCTTTTCATTGCCTCTACCCAGCCGAGTTGCAGATTGCTTTTTACCTGATTGTACCTTCAAGTGACCTCAAATGGAGCCTATGTACTCGCTCAGGTGATTAGTAGTACATAGTTCCATTGCTTGTTATTGCGAGGTGCGTAAGCGGTTGCGAGGCATAGCCGAAGCAAACTGGAGAGGGTCTCCTTTCTCACCGTCCCAAAACGCTTCGAGATGTCACCCATCTATCTGAACTAGATGAGCCTACACTACTTGAACAAGCCTATTTCATTCTCCGATTGTATCCTATGATTGGTCTTCCAGCGTCTTAGCTTTATGTTCACAGTAAATTACGGTGCCCCAGAACTCAATCCCTAAGTGGAGAGGCGGCATGTCTAGAGCCCCGACGAAGGAACCTTAATTAAACTACTTATAAGCAAAGCCGGTCCAATGATGCCATCAATGCTCCCAATCACGTCATTTTGTGCTGTTAGACATCCATAGTGGGCACTGTTCCATCTAGGTTATCGCCATCAGGGGGCATTTCAGTTATTCTTCCCTTGTGGTTCCGTCTCCGTCCGTTACTACCCTGAAGTCAAATCAGATGCGCTTTACAGAGCAACTGAAGCATAGTACAATTCACCTAATCTGGTAAGGGAGGTTATAAAATGTCTCAGAAAGAAGTCTTGAGCCTGTCACAAGCTCGTGCAGCTATTGAAGCAGCTCTTTTGGAGGCTTCCAAAGAACAGGGCCGTCCCATGGCGGTTGCGGTTGTAGACGAGTGGGGTGACCTTGTTTATTTTGGTCGAATGGACGGGGCTTATCCTCTTTTTGTGCACATGGCCATAATCAAGGCTTATACTGCGTCGCGCATGTTGAGGGATACAGCCGCCTTCGCAGAGCGCGACCATGAGTTGGGTAGAGAACTTGCAACATGGGGGGACGATAGGCTTACGTACATAAGAGGAGGCCAATGCATAGTCAAGCCTGGCGAAGGTTTCATTCCCGGTAATCCAAATAAAGGTACCGTGATTGGTGGCATTGGAGCAAGTGGACGTGCACCGGAAGAAGATGAGATGATAGCTTTAGCAGGCCTAAAAGCAATAAAATTCTGAATCTGGTTTCAAATTTCTGGGCTTTAAGCTGTCCTAAGAATCATGTATAGTTAGGTTTTTCTGATTTTTCACGCTCGCCTATGTGCAGTATGACGGAAAGACCAAGAGGAATGATGACTATTGAGGAATGCCACCGCTGCCTCAGCTAACTAGTGATTAACGAATTAGCCACTGAAGACCCAGAAATAAGTGCGAAGGCTTATCTCCATGCCTAACCATGGCCCGGAGCAACCTTCTAATTTTCCTTGTTCTCTCTCAAAAACTCCTCAGCAATGTGCACGGCCTCATTAGCCGATATGTCTAGGGGCTCCTCGTACTTAACCTCGATAAAGTCCTTTTCCAGCTGCTCAATATAAGCCCGGAACTCGGGGTTATGGCTGGCCATGAACCCGAGTTTTGCCTCAAGCTCCTCAACCTCTCTATCAAGGTCTGAAACATCTAGGTTGAGATGTAGCAAATCGTTCAGCCTTCTTACCGCCGCTCTTATCGCCTTAGGATTACGCGAGATGATGACATTGAACTCTGGATAGTAGTTTACTGCAACGGTGACGCACACCATTTGAACTCCCTTTTTCTGGCAGGTGTAGAGTAACGCCGTGCCCCATCTACCTGGCCCCTCATAACTGAGGGGCTGCATGCTGTATTTCTGCATCTCTTCTTTGAGCTGGTCAGAACTGCAGAGGCAAGAAACCCGGGGTTCCTTGGTGTACGGGATCTTGTCTAGCACACCACCTAGGAGGTAGATTCTAGAAACAGCGAACTCCTCAACTACTCCTAAGATAGCGTCTGAGTATTCCTCCCAGTTTAAATTTGGTTCTGTGCCCAGGAAGAGAATCAAATCATTATCTGCATTAGGATTGACCCAGTAGAAGAATTGGTTTTGGGGAAAGTGGTGCTCTTTAAGAATACCCTCCTCGATTCTTATTTGGGGTCTTAGCGAAAGTTGGCCTGGCACCTGGAATATATGGAATTTATCTATGGGTATCTCGGCGAATCTCTTCGCCTCCAGTTTACTTACCAGGTATCGGGCGCTTCCTGTGGCAGACTCCCCTCCATCAACCCATCCACTGATGCCACAAACCATGTAGGGGTGTCTTAACGCCGGCTTTTCTGTGATTATTACATTTCCTTGCCTGTCCATCTTAGCTCTCCATCGAGTTTCTTAGCCCACCAACTTGTATTCCGTCTCTATTAAAATTATAAGCCCTGTATCTTATAGTTGTCTAGGCTGCGGGCTGTGCCACAATTACCCATGATGAAGGTTTTTGATATCTTCAGAGCCGTAGTTCATCTACCGAGAACTAGGGAAAACATTGATTGTTAACTCTGCTATCTATTGGAGGGTTAAAGTTCCTCTTCCAAAAGCTATGACTTATTCTTTCAAATGCTAGAAAGGGGGGCCTGACAGTTGGAGTCGGGAATTGCTCATTAGCCTTAGCGAAGGACCTTTATGGCAAATTCTCTTCTTTCCTGCTTTAATTAGCTCAGTAGTAAGGGAATTTTGAGTTGAGGTGATCTATGGATAAAAGGCAAGCATATCTTGGTTTCCACCATTCAGAAAGGCTAAAGTCAAATTTATTCTTAATATCAGGTGCTTTAGACAGACTAACCACGCTGAAATCAGAAAGGTTAGAAGGGGGCGAAGAAGTAACCAAGGGGGTGTTCGATGCAATGAGAAATGAACTTAATATGGCGAGGCAATATTTTGCACCAGCAGAGATAAATTCAATAGAGAGTGAGCTATTTGAGGTAAGGGCTGGAGTCGAGCTTCACGATTATGCCAAAGCGAGAGGGCATTTAGCCAAAACCTTTTCCCATGTCACTACTCTTGGCGACAAGCATATCAGGGTTTTAATAGATGAAAACCTGGTCTGAATAGGCGTGTATGTTTAAACGCACATGATATATTGGTCTATAACAGCTCTGAAGAGTGGAAGCTGTAAACGCTACTTTACCTGTCAATCCTGTGAGCAGATTCTGCTCCTCCTCGTCTCATGAAGCTAAAGACAGATATCTTCTCCGGAGCAACAAGCAGAGGCTTTATCTTGTTCAGGGGCTCCCGACGCTCCGAGCTGCTATGCCAGACTTTCCAGAAGTCAGCATTGACCCAGGTGCTGATGACCAGCCAGAACGAGGGGTCGTCTATTGACTGGAGCGTCTCTCCAGAGACGTAACCGTGCTGCCGCATTGCTGTCGTCCTCAAGTCTACTAACAAACTCTCCATCTCCGCTTCCTTGTTCGGCTGGCAATGTCTTTCTATGATAACCCTTATCACTTTTCTACCTCCTTTCTTTTTCGACTGAAAATCAGACCAAGGCGAACATTCCATGGCGTTGTAGCCCATGGGCTGCTGTATGGAGTAAGAGTTTCCTATCTGGCGTAAGAAGCATTACCGAGCATCCCTTGGCCTCCAAAGCTTCAGCTGCCCTCTCAACTATGCTGCGAAGCACACTCTCAGGAGTACGAGCTGAATTTACTGTGGCCGCTATTTCGTAGAGGCTATGATAGTACCTTTGTTCCCGCTCTTCCACGACATCACTCCTTTAATTGGTACTTTGTTTTTATTATATACGAAAGCGAAGCAAAAATCAAGGCAGTGTACTCGTTCAGGTGATTGGTGACACATGCTCTCCTTATCTGTCATTGCGAGGTACAAAGTACCGAAGCACTCTCAAATGAATAAGGAAATTGCCTTACAGAGCCTGCTCTGAGTGATATGGGATTGCCACGCCTTGGTTGCCACGCTTCGCTCGCAACCTTGGCTCACCGCAATGACACGCTCCCTGCCAAGCAAGGGGAGGTGATGGGTGGGTCTCCCTTTGTTTAGCCCCCTGCCAAGTAAGGAGAGGTGATGAGAGGGTCTCCTTTTTCACCGGCCCCAAAGTGCTTTGAAGTGTCCTCCCTCTATCTGAACGAGGTCACGCTGCGGGCTGTGCCACAATTACCCATGATGAAGGTTTCTGATACCTTCAGAGCCGTAGTTCATCTACCGAGAATTAAGGAAAACATTGATTGTTAACTCTGCTATCTAGTGGAGGGTTAGAGTTCCTCTTCTAAAAGCTATGACTTATTCCTCCAAAAACTGAGGGATATCAAGGTTTTAACTCAGCGTTCAACGTCGATTTAGAGCAGGTATAAACTAGTAAAAGGAATCCTAGGCTTATTTGACTATAACCCGAATCAAGATATCCCCGGGCAAGCCGTCGGTTATCTGGCGGGCATTACTTAGTTTCACTACACTACCAGTCCTTACTCTCGCAGGAATGTTCACCTCCACCCTCTTCCCCTTTCTGCTTAATACCTTCCTGGTTCCTTGCAAAGCCTCCCCCTGGCTGATTGTAAGCTCGTAGCGAACATCTAGGCGCTGGGGTCTTTGAGCTTGACCAAATATCTCTTCTAGATTGACCTCTTCTCCCGGCCAAATGTGAACCCTTCTGCCCCCGCGTCTACCAAAGTTTCTGAAAGAGAATGACGAGCTTCTACCTTGCAAGAAATCACCGAATATATTGTCAAGGAAATCGAAGCCCAGGCCAGCCCCGCCGAAGTCTTTCATCATATCCCCAAAGGTAGTCCTGGTAAAAGGACTGCCAAAGATGTCACCGATGTTGCCCACTGTGCCAAATCGGTCGTACTGTCTTCTTTTCTCGGGGTCGCCAAGGGCTCCGTAGGCTTCATTTATCTCTTTGAATTTGTCATTGGCCCATGGTTCCTTGCCTGGGTTGCGGTCTGGATGATATTGCATAGCCAGCTTTCTATAGGCCTTCTTAATTTCTTCATCCGAGGCATTCCTCGGCACACCTAAAATCTGGTAGTAATCCTTAGCCATCGTAACTCTTAAATCCTAATTTATAAGCTCTCAACGAATTCAAAATTCTCATGTTTTTGTCATTGGAGTTTTGGGCCCTGATATTGTTTAGCATTTCGTATTTAGTGCTTAGGATTTTTCTTGTTCCTGTGCCATTCGTTTGAGTTCATAAAGCTTGGTAATGGCTTCCAGTGGGGACATGGAATCAACGTCAATCTTGGCGATCTCTTCAGCTAGCGAGGAATCTTTGGGGAAGAGGGGGAACTGCGGAGCTTGTGCTTTTCGTTGAGGAATTTTGCCTTTTTTGGCGGCATGGCTTTCCAGCTCAGCCAGAACTTCCTGAGCTCGAACAATTACCGATTTCGGTAGGCCAGCTAGCTGAGCCACATGGATGCCATAGCTTCTATCAGTACCTCCAGGAATAATTTTATGCAAAAAGATAACCTTGTCCCCTTCCTCAGCCACGGCCACATTAAAATTCTTAACCTTAGGCAGGGTGCTCGCTAAGTCCACCAATTCATGGTAGTGAGTCGCAAAAAGGGTCTTTGCCCCGAGCTTGGGGTGATTGTGGATAAATTCGGCTACCGCCCAGGCAATGGAAAGTCCATCATAGGTGGAGGTGCCTCGCCCTATCTCATCTAAAATAAGGAGAGAACGGGGAGTGGCGTTATTCACGATATTTGCAGTCTCGGTCATTTCTACCATAAAAGTAGACTGCCCTGCAGCTAAGTCCTCCTGAGCACCAATCCGGGTAAAGATGCGGTCAACAATGCCGATATTGGCTGCATCGGCGGGGATAAAGCCGCCAATCTGAGCCAGGAGAACAATCAAGGCTACCTGCCTGAGATAGGTAGATTTCCCTGACATATTGGGGCCGGTGAGTATGACAAGTTGATTGTCCTTATTACATAAATGAGTATCGTTAGGGACGAAATTATCGGCGCCTATGCTCCTTTCCACTACTGGGTGGCGCCCCTCTTTGATGTCTATGACATCCTCGGTAGTCAGTTTTGGCCTAACATAGCTGTGCCGTACTGCTACTTCAGCCAGGCTGGAAAGAGCGTCAATGTGAGCGATGGCTCTGGCGGTAGCCAGAATTTGCTCACCAGCAGCGATTATCTGCTGACAGACCTGCCGGAAAATGCTAGCTTCTAATTCAGCAATCTTCTCCTGGGCATTCAGAATCAGCGATTCATATTCTTTGAGTTCAGGAGTGAAGAATCTTTCTGCCTCTGATAAGGTCTGCTTGCGAATATAATCTTGGGGAACTAGGCTGAGATTAGCCCGAGATACCTCAATATAATAGCCAAATACACGGTTGTAGCCCACTTTTAAGGATTTAATCCCTGTGCGCTGCCTCTCCCTCTGCTCCAAGCCAGCCAGATATTGCTTGGCCTCCTTTGATTTATGACGAAGCTCGTCTAACTCAGATGAGAAGCCCTCCCTTATCACATTACCATGCTCCAAATCTCCCGGCTCATCGGCAATGGCCTTACTAACCAACTCCACGGTGTCAGGGCAGGGTTTCAATTTGGCTGGTAACCAGTCAATGGAGCCCTCGGCTTCCATCGTGCTTTTGAGCTCAGGTATTTTCTCTAGGCTGTCGCCAAGCGTTATCAACTCTCTGGGCATAACTTTGCCACCTCTTACCCGATTGACCAGCCTCTCCAAATCAGCGATATCTGCTAAGAGAGACATAACCTTTTGGCGAGCCAGATTATTTTGATGAAACCAGACAACCGCTTCCTGCCGCTGATTCAACTCAGTAATATCAAGAAGAGGATGAGATAACCAATTTTTGATTAGCCTGCCACCCATAGCGGTCTTGGTTAAGTCAATAATGGAGAGAAGCGAATTGCCGCTTTCTCCCCATCTGCCACCTTGAAAAAGCTCCAGATTGCGTTGGGTCTGCCCATCGAGAGTCATAAAGGAGTCCGTAGAGTAGGTAGCCAGCCTGGTTAGCTGAGACAGAGCTTCTTTTTGGGTCTCTTTGACATAATGAAGTAGCGCCGCCGCGGCTGTTATAGCCAGGGGCAAGTGGGCACAGCCATAGCCTTCCAGAGTAGATACTTCAAAATGTTGTAATAGAATTTCCTGAGCCACCTCCAGATCGAACCAGTAATCATCAAGCCGGGTTATGGTGGCGGATAGTGGTTCTGGCGCTTCAGCAGCCTCAGCAATAAGAAGCTCACTTGGCTGAAGGCGTTCCAGTTCAGGGGGAACCCTGTTAGCCGGAAGTTGAGTGGTGGCAAATTCGCTCGTCGTTATGTCAACATAGGCAATTCCTGCCTCTTCCCCTTCAACAATCAGGCTAGCCAGGTAGTTATTGCTTTTGCTCTCCAGCAGATTAGGCTCAACCACCGTCCCCGGGGTCACCACGCGAATGACATCTCTTTCCACCAACCCTTTGCCTGGAGGAGTAAGCTGCTCACAAATAGCCACCTTATGGCCTCGGTTAATGAGCTTAGCCAGGTAGTTATCCAGGGCATGATAAGGTATTCCCGCCATGGGTACTTTATGTCCCTTGCCCATCTCTCTCCCAGTTAAGACAATGTCTAACTCTCGAGAAGCGACCTTGGCATCCTCATCAAAGGTCTCGTAGAAATCGCCCAGCCGGAAGAAAACTATTGCCTCAGGATACCTCTGCTTAACCCTGAGATACTGTCGCCTGAGTGGTGTTACCGCCATTTAAGGGTATTTTACTAGCTATTGAAGAACATATAAAGTGAGAGTCTAAAATCCTACCTGCCATTCTGAGCAAGGCGAAGAATCTCATAGTGCCTAGGACAGTCTCCTCGGAGAATCTAGACCCTTCGCTAGCGCTCAGGGTGACAAATAAACGCCCCATATAAGGGCTGCGGAGGCTGAGATACATGGGTAACACTCGCGGTATGATTAGTAATGATACTAACCTGCAGTGAGGAGTTACCAAGATGAGAAAGTCAGCCAGTTTCTACTTCTTTAAAAGAAAGCCCCTTGTCCTGAAGGATAGATATGAATGCTGGAGGGGAGTGGCAGACCTCCCGGGTTTTACAACCTAGGCGAGATTGAGAGTAGAATGGATGGTATTCTATTATACAGTGGCCAAAAGGAATGTTACCCTCACCGCTCAGCATTTTGGTATCTCAAGGAAGACCTTTTACAAGCGGCTCAAGCGCTTCAGGGACTCAAAATACGATGTCCATAGCCTGGCTGATAGGTCTAGAACTCCCCATCGTAAGAGGCACTGGCAAGTGACCCTTATCCAGGAAGAGAGGATAAGGCGATTGAGAAAGAGATATCCTTACTATGGCAAGAAGAAGCTGAAGGTCATCTATGAGAGGCAATATTCTGAGGAGGTCTCTACCTGGAAGATTGAGA
>Ga0315545_1003239_pt1 | contig 14063 bp, 10 predicted proteins | sample SalMarSW160210MG_FD_203096 | JGI IMG/M metagenome (GOLD analysis project Ga0315545, IMG submission 203096) | Salt marsh sediment microbial communities from the Plum Island Ecosystem LTER, Massachusetts, United States - Salt Marsh Sediment SW1602-10 ... | reverse complement strand
TTGGCCCGGCTGACCAGGGGCATGACTATGGAAGGGCTGGTGCCGCTTAAAATGGCGCCGAGTAAGAGGCTACTCATCAGGTCCCAGCCCAAGAGGTGATGGGCCAGGAAAGCTACCCCCGCCGTGCTGGCGGCGATACCCATTATGACCAGCACCAGCGCCCGGGGGGCGCTGGACAGGACGACGGAGAAATGGAGGTCCAGCCCGCCATTGAAGAGGATAACGACCAGAGCCAGGCTGGCGATTATCTGCGATGCCGGGGCTATCTCCGCCGGGTCAATTATCCCGAAAACGGGCCCTATCAGGTAGCCCAGTCCCAATAGTATCAGTATATCGGGGAAGCTAATCTTGCGGAAAAGATAATCCCCCAGGAAACCAATGGCCAGGAGGATGCCGATAAAGCCCAGTATCTGTGCCGCTGTCATCTTTCTCTACTACTTTAGGCGTATTCTAGCAATAAAAGCGGGAAAAGCCAACTATATCTTTCTCTCCCGCCAGCGGAAGATAGCCTTGGTCAGCTCCAAAACAGGGAAGACCGTGGCCGCCAGCAGGACGACTAACAGCCAGTCCCAGCCGTTCAAGGGGAAGGTGTGGAAGGGCGACTGCAAGGCGGGCGTATAGATGATGACCGCCAGCAGGGCGATTTCCCAGAGAATGGTAATATTAAGCCACCGGTTCTTAAAAAAGCCGAGCTTGAATATCGACTGCTTATCGGAGCGGAAGTTGTAGGCCTTAAAGAACTGTATCAGCACCAGGGTAAGAAAACAGAGCGCCTGCGCCTCAAGCATCCCCCGCCCCGCATCCAGCGCCCATTTGAAGACCCCTAGGTTGACCAGAGCCGACCAGACCCCACCCACCACCATCAGCGCCACCACCTCTCTGGTAAAGATACCCTGCCCCCGCGGGCGCGGCTTCTGCGTCATCAGGTCGGGGTCGGGCGGGTCGACGGAAAGGGCGATGGCGGGCAGGCCGTCGGTGGCCAGGTTCACCCAGAGTATCTGTATCGCCACCAGGGGAATTGCCCCCGCCGGCAGCCCCAGCAGCGGCCCGAAGAGGATAGCCCCCGCCATGAGCAGTATCTCCCCGATATTGGAGGAGAGCAGGTACATCAGGTATTTTTTGATGTTGCTGAAGATTCCCCTCCCCTCCTCGATGGCAGCCACGATGGAGGCGAAGTTATCGTCGGTTAAGACCATGTCGGCCGCCTCGGTGGTGACGTCGGTGCCGGTGATGCCCATGGCGATGCCGATATCGGCCCTCTTCAGCGCCGGGGCGTCGTTGACGCCGTCCCCGGTCATAGCCACCACGTGCCCCCGCTTGGTCAGGGCCTCCACCACGCGCAGTTTATGCGCCGGCGAAACGCGGGCATAGACCTCTATCCTCTCCACCATATCTTCCAGCTCCGGCTGGCTTAAATTGTCGAGCTCGATGCCGGTCAGCGCCAGCCCCTTTTCGAGCAGCCCCAGCTCGCGGGCGATGGCCACCGCCGTCTCCTTGTGGTCGCCGGTTATCATCACCGACTTTACCCCCGCCCGCTGGCAGCGCTCTATCGCCTCCTTGGCCTCCTGGCGCGGCGGGTCAATCATGCCCACCATGCCGCTAAAGACCATGTCATGCTCGATTGACTCGGTTATCTCACCATCCTCCAGCCGTTTGTAGGCGAAGCCCAGAACGCGCAGGGCGTCGTCCAGCATCCCCCTCCCCACCGCGATAATGCGCTCCCTATCTTTATCAGTCAGCTCCCTCTCCCGACCCTCGGCGCAGATATAGCGGCAGGAGGCGAGGACAAGCTCCGGTGCCCCCTTGGAATAGGCGAGGCTGCCCTGCGGCGTTTGGTGGACGGTGGTCATCCGCTTCCGCTCCGAAGAGAAGGGGATTTCGCCGATGCGGGGGAACTGGCGGTTAAGCGGCTCAGACCACAAGCCCGCCTTGGCCGCTGCCACCAGCAGCGAGCCCTCGGTGGGGTCGCCGCTTACCTCCCAGCTCCGACCGCAGGCGGTGAGCGCCGTGTCGTTGCACAAAGCGCCGATAAGCAGTAGCCTCTCTAGAGCTGATTCGGACTCAACGCCTATCTTCTCGCCTCCGACAGAGAACTCGCCCTCGGGCTCGTAGCCGACACCGCTGACATCTATAGACATTTCGTCAGCGTATATGCGCCGCACCGTCATCTTGCCCTGGGTGAGCGTCCCCGTCTTGTCGGAGCAGATAAAGGTGGTGCTGCCCAGCGTCTCCACGGCGGGCAGCTTTCGGATAAGGGCGTGGCGTTTGGCCATACGGCGCACGCCCAGCGACAGGCTGATGGCCACTACGGCGGGTAAAGCCTCGGGCACGGCCGCCACCGCCAGGGCGATGCCCCAGATAAACATCTCCAGAAGCTCATGGCCCCTGGCCACCCCCAGCCCGGCCAGGACGAAACAGAGAACCAGCGCGCCGATGGCAATCCACCTACCGGTGCGGTCAAGGTTAATCTCCAACGGCGTTCTCTCTGGCTTGACCTCCTGAAGCAGGCTGGCAATCTTGCCGAACTCGGTGGTCATGCCGGTGGCGGTAACAATGGCGCCGCCCCTCCCGTCGATGACCGCCGTCCCCATATAGAGCATGTTGCTCCGGTCGCCGAGGGGCGCTTCGCTAGTGATGACAGCGTCCTTTTTCTCAACGGGGGTGGACTCACCGGTGAGGGGGGCTTCGTTGGCCTTGAGGTTGACCGCCTCGATGAGGCGGGCGTCAGCGGCTATATTGTCGCCCGTCCTGAGGATGATGATGTCGCCGGGGACTAATTCCCTGGCCGGTATCTCGACCTCTTTGCCTCCCCGCCGCACCGACGCCATCGGCGCCGCCATTCTCCTCAGCGCTTCCATGGCCCGCTCGGCGCGGTACTCCTGAAAGAAGCCTAAGCTAGTGGCAAAGAGAACGATGATGCCGATAATAACGGCGTCGGCGACCTCGCCCAGCACCGCCGAAAGCACCACGGCGATAAGCAGGATGATAATGAGGAAGCTCTTGAACTGCCTTAAAAAAAGCGCCCAGGGGGAAATCCCCTTCTTCTCGGACAGCTCGTTGGCGCCGTAGCGCCCCAATCTTTTTTGAGCCTCGGGCGCATTTAAGCCCTCGCGCCCGGACTTAAGGGTGCTTAAGACATCTTTGGCTTCCCTTCGGTACCATTCCCGTTCTTCGGCCATCTGGTTGACCGTATTATACCCTGGCTAAAGCTGATTGAAAACCGTAAACTACGGGCACAAACCGCTCTGCTTGTATTGTCTGCCAAAGCTGTTATAATCTAAAAGGCTTTAAGGACATGCCCCTGTAGCTCAGTGGATAGAGCAGCGGTTTCCTAAACCGCGTGTCGCGCGTTCGAGTCGCGCCAGGGGTACTTTTTGGTAATAATATTACCTTTAGTATAAGGGCAAAAAAGCTTTCTGCGGTGGTAAACAAACCGCTGTTTTTTGCCTTAGAGGTAACAGAATAGGCGTTTTAGCTGCTGCCCCTGGGTGATGCTGTCATAAGGCTCCCTCATCAATAGGTGGATTTAGCGTTGGCTGCTCGACATTGCTGGATTCGGTTGAACGCAGAGCTGAGGCTGCTCTCAATAGGTTCTTGGTATAGCCTTGCTTCGGTGCGGCTATGATTTCATTCGAGGGACCTTCTTCGATAATCTTGCCGTCAAGCATTACCGCTATTCTGTCACTTACCTTCCTGGCGGCAGCTATATCATGGGTAATGTAGAGTATGCTCAGGCCTCGCTGTTCCTGAAGGTTAAGCAATAACTTTAAAATCTTAGCTTGTATACTCGCGTCTAAGAAAGCAGTCGGTTCGTCAGCAATGAGTAGTACTGGGTCTAGCACTAGCGCCCGGGCTATGGCCAAGCGTTGCATCTCACCCCCACTCAACTGGTGAGGATACTTATTCAGGAAGTCATTGGTTTGGGGTAGCTCCACTTCGCCCAAGACCTTTATTGCTTTATTCTCCCTCTCCTCCTTGGTTCCTATTTCTTGAACATCAAGCGGCTCCATTACTGCTTCCAGCGCCGATAGGCGGTGGCTCAGGGATTCTCCGGGATTCTGGAACACCATCTGTACCCTCTTATAGAAGTCCTTTCCCCGCTTACCAACCTTGGCGCCTTCAAGGTACATGTCACCCTCGGTAGGCTGGTAAAGACCCATAATCGTTTTGGCCAGCGTCGTCTTTCCTGAGCCAGTTTGCCCCACCAGCGCCAGGGTTTCTCCTGCCTCAATATGCAGATTTACTGAGTCAACAGCTTTGAGGGAGCCGAATGACCTGGTTAAATTCTTGGTTGACAGCAGGGTAATAATGCCACCTCTGTGGCAGGCGATTTGGCGCCCTTTATTCCACACAAGCCGTGGCATCTTAGTTTGACAAATATCTATTGCCTGCGTACAGCGAGGATGAAAAGGGCAACCACTGACAGGGCGAGTCATCCGGCCCTTAATACCCTGGAGGTCTTTCACTGTGGTCATGTTAGGATAGGCTCGGATTAAAGCCCTGGTATATGGGTGCCTCGGCTGGCGGAATACTCCTCGGGTTAGCCCCGCCTCGATAATTTTACCCCCGTAAAGCACAGCCATCCGGTCGGCTAGCTTGCTCACGGTATCCAGGTCGTGGGTTGCCACCAATTTAGCACTCTGCTTGTCTGTTTCTCTAAGTAGGTCTCCCACCTCGGCCCTGGCGGCAGCGTCAAGTGAAGACAGCGGTTCGTCCAATATCAATAACTGCGGATTGTTAGCCATCGCCATAGCTAAGAGGGCTTTCTGTTGCTCACCGCCGCTAAGCTGGTGAGGATAGGCAGCAAAGCGGTCTGCGGGAAAGCCAAAATATCTCAGAAGTTCCGCAGCCCTGTCTCGGGCTTCCTTCTTGCTCTTCAGCCCGTGCTCTACCATAGGCTCTATAATTTGATTCAGGACAGTATAGACGGGGTTGAGCACATTGTTGGCATTCTGGAAGGCCATGGCAATCTGGCTCCACCTTATCTGCTGCATCTCGTTGTCGGATAGCGCTAGCAGGTCTTTCCCATTAAAGCGTATAGTTCCCCGGACGGTGCCCTCTACCAAACGCATGATGCTTAAGCCGAGGGTGGTCTTTCCGGTACCCGACTCACCAACGATAGCCAAGGTCTCTCCTGCCCCTAGCTCCAGGTCTATCCCATTAAGAATCACGTCCTGACCATAACTGACCCTAAGATTTTTAATCTCAAGCAATGCCAACACCTCTCAATCTAGGCTCGATAACCGGCTCGGCGGCGTGACCAATGAAGGTCAAGCCAATTATGATTAGCGATAGGGCTACGCCAGTAGGGACTAGCCACCACTGCCAGACATTCAGGTAGCTGAAGCTGAGAGCATCACGCATCATCATCCCCCAGCTAACCACCGTCGGGTCGCTTATCCCCAGAAAAGCAAGCCCGGCCTCCATGAAAACAGCTCTCCGAACGCCGTAGATGAACTCAACCAGCAATATCGGTCCCAGGTCGGGCACTATATGCCGCCAGGCAAGGTAAAAGCGATTAGCCCCGAATGATTTAGCCGCGGCCACATGTCCTCTCTCTTTTAGGGAAAGGGCTTGTGCCCGCATAATTCTGGCTCCACCCTGCCAACTCAGTAGTGATAAGAGAAGTATAAGAGTTAGGATGCCAGGCCTAATGTAGGCTGATATCAGGATAATGACAATTATCATCGGAATCACGATAAAGGCATCGACTATCCTCATTACGACCTTTTCGTAAAGCCCACCGACCAAGGCTGCCGACACTCCGAACACAGTGCCCAGGAGCGTGGCGAGAATGCCCACCCCGAATCCAACCAGCAGGGAAGTTCTGGCACCAAAGACCAGGCGGCTCCAGATATCCTGACCAACGTGGTTCGTGCCCAGCCAATGACTCCAGGACGGCGAAAGCAGGGAGGCGGTTGATTGCTGGTAAGGGTCGTAAGGAGCTAAGATGGGCGCTGCCAGAGCTACCGTTATCATCAGCAGCAGAATAATGAGCCCGGTCTTGCCAGGGCCGCTCTCCTTTATCTCTCTTTTCAAATCAATATGCATAGCTTACTCGCGGGTCTAGCTTTGGGTAAGAAAGGTCAATTAGAAAGTTGACCACCAGTACCGATATAGCTACCATCAGAAACACTCCCTGAATGATGGGGTAATCACGGGCTAACAGGGCTTCGTAGGTGAGGTAACCAACACCCGGGTAGGCGAACACAAGCTCAACAAACAGGGTGCCGGTAACCACCCTGCCCATCCAGATTCCGGTCCGGGTAACCACCGGTAGCATAGAGTTTCTGCCAGCGTGTCGGTATTTGAGTAACCGCTGCGATAAGCCCTTGGCCTTGGCGGTCAGCATGTACGGCTCCTTGAGTACCGTAATCATGGTATTTCGAGTGAGCAGATAGCTATCCCCCAGATGAGCTAGAGTCAGGGCAGCTACCGGCAGGAATAGATGTCTCAATACGTCCAGCAGCAAGGCTAACCCTGATAGACCAGAGTAGGGAGTTAGTGCTCCGGCTAGGGGAAAGACCCCCAATATCACACCAAAAGCGATAAGCAATAACATTCCCAGGAAGAAGTCAGGGAAGCCATTCAGACTCATCAGCCCGGCTAATAAGGTACGGTCGGTTCTGGAACCACGCCGCCACCCCGATTCGATTCCGAGTACTATCCCCAGTATGGTAGAAAGTAGCAGTGAAGTGCCTACCAGAAGCAGAGTCCACGGCAAGCGTCCCAGAATTACTGATAAGACTGGCGCATTATAGTAGTAAGAGTAGCCCAGTTCTCCCTGAAAGAGCGCCACAAAGTAAGCGCCGAGTTGCTGCCATAGCGGGTGGTCTAGGGCAAACCGCTCCACGAGCTCAGCCTCGAGCTCCGGCGTCATGGCAACCAGTGCTTCATCGCCGTAGATAGCCGTAAGCGGGTCTCCCGGCATCATTCTCGGCAACAAGAAATTGAGCAATAGAATCAATATGAAAGCTATAACATAGGTGATGACGCTCCGTTTACTGAACACTTTCCCTGATAATCTCCCGATGAATTTTTATTACTCCACAAAAGTCATCCTGTTCAAAGGAATGGGTACGCCACTGGCTATACCGTCCATGGTATAGAATAGATTGACATTGCCATCGTGGGCCCAGTACCACTTGGGATAATAGAGGGTCAGCGCTGGCAAATCCTGAGCATAAACCTCCTGAATCTGGAATACCAGGTCTTTCCTTTTTTCACTATCCATCTCAGTTAGCTGTGCCTGAAGGAGCTGGTTCAGTGTCTCGTTTGACGTATACCGGGCGCTATTGAAGCCCTCGTCCATGATTACCCTTTTTAAGATAGATGGCTCATAGAGACCCCCGTGGCCATAAATAGCCAGGTCAAAGTCCCAGGCTTCTACCTTGGCATCAACCGTCTTTGCTTCCAATGTTCTGAAGTCTATCTTTATGCCCGCTTCTTCCAGTTGCTGCATGATGAATTGCCCAACCTCTTTGAAATCAGCCGTAGCCAGGAGTTCCAGTTCCAGCACCTCGCCATCTCTGATGAAATAGCCATCCTCCAGCCCGTAGCCAAGCTCTTCCAAAAGCCTTATTGCCTTGGCTGGGTCATACTCGTACTGCGGGGTATCGGGGTTGTACCAATCACTGGTGGGCGGTATCATACCCGGGCTACCAGCTAGGGCATGGCCGCGTTGAGTAATCTGGACCAGAGCTTCCCGGTCTATGGCATAGGCCAGCGCCTGACGGAACTGCCTAGAAGAAAGGGGGTCTCGGTGATGGTTTATGGTCAACTTGGCGTTCCAGGCAACCGGTGCCGTAATTATGGTAAGACCCGCCTCTTCCATTTCAGAGACGACTTCGGGAGGTATGTCACCGGCACTTATTGAGCCTTCCTTCAGTGCCGCCGGAATCATCTCTGCACTTACCCTGACGAACTTGATCTCATCCACAACCGGAGTACCAAGGTAGTAATCTTCGCAGGCCTTATATAGATAGCTGCCATGTTCTTTACTGTAGTCAGCCAATGTGTAGGGACCGGTCCCAATTACGGCTTCTGGAGCTGCAAATTTCTCGGGCTCTTCGATACCTTCCCAGATATGCCTGGGCATTATGGGCTGGGTCCCAGCCACATCTTGCAAGAAAGGGGCATAAGGCCTAGTTAGATACAGTTTTACCGTATATTCATCAATTGCTTCAGCTACTTCGACAATACTGTTGTCAACCAACTGATACGGGTGCTGTTGGGTATAGTCGAAGGTAAAAACCACATCATCAGCGGTGAACTGGGTGCCATCATGCCAGCTAACGTCGTCGCGCAACTCAAATATATAGGCATTTTCTTCGGCAATATATTCCCATTCCTCAGCTAGCTGGGGGATGAAGCTGGAAGCGTCCTTCCAGACGAGGGTTTCAAAGATAAAACTCATCCGGGTATATCCGGGGCCCCGGGAATAATGGGTGTAGGGAGAGGGGTAGCCCCAGTCTCCAGTACTATCGGCAATGGTGTAGGAACTAATTTCTGGGGTCTCGGCAGTGCATGATGGGAAAGCAAGCAGCGCAACCACTATCACTGCTGGGATAAGTAATTTTTGCATCAGGTTCAGCACTTTTCTAATCGTTAGCTTCCTCCTATTATTGAGATGCCGTTGCCGGCCAGCTGGTAGTATTCCTGACCTGAGCACGGGATGCAGACAGGCTTGCCGTCTTTCATACGTACCCGTGGCTCCATAACATTCTCGCCGCACACGGAGCACTTAACGTTAGCGAAGATTCTAGCGTAGGCAGGAACCTCAACGGTCATCCTCTCGATGTCAAAAACCTCTTCATCAGGAAGAGCCAGTATCTTAAAAGATAACTCTCTCCACAGCTCACTTAGCCGTTCTTTATCAGCTTCAGTACCACCACGCTCTATGACGACTCTTTCAAATAGCTGCGTAGCCTCAGGAGTACGCTCCTCCACTATCCGTTCGGCTCTCACTGACATTCTCACCGCTTCTCCTGTTCTTTTGGCCAGGGTAAAGACGGTTTTGCCGTAATCTCGATAAATAAGGGCGTTATTACCTAAACTACAGCCGGTAACAAACTGAACGCCATCGCTAAAGCAGTTGTTCGTTTCTACAATGGCAATTACTTCCTCCATACCTGTGGACTTGACACCCAGCTCTCTTACCGCTCGGACGGCCGCTTTAACACCCATGGCCGAAAACGGGCAAAAATGTCCGTGCAGCATTCCGGTCATCCTCAGCAGCTTGGATAAGTCGCCGGCGGCTATAGCCTCTTCTACTTCTTGCCTTGGATTGTCAACACTAACACTGCTCATGCTCTCCTCCTCGTTTATGTTATTGCAATAGTTAGCAATTGCAACTTATTGCATTAAACACTCTAAGAAAAACCTGCTTCACGCAGGCTGTTTGCAAATAAAGGTTATTGCAACTAGTTGCAACTATTCTTTGGCTTTATGCTATCACAAACTTTCTTTAGTGTCAATGGATTGTTCAGCGTAGAGCTGGAATCAGTTCTTTCCTCTCAAAGAGAAATTCGGGAACTGTCGCAACTGGTGTACCACACTCAAGCCAAGAGTGGAGCAAACCGGACAGCTTTCGTTTCTCCTTATCTCAAGGACACTGCCTCGATGAAAAGAAAAGGGCTACACCGAAGTATAGCCCTTTAAGGCAATCAGCAAATACGAGTTATTTTTGTCCCTTCTCCCTCTTTTTCTTCAGCGCCCAGAAGACCTTCTCCGGCTGTGCCGGCAGGTCATTTATCCAGACCCCCGTAGCATCATGAATAGCGCTGATTATTGATGGCGGAGCGCTGCAGCAACTCCCCTCGCTGGCTTCTTTAGCGCCGAAGGGGCCGTAGGGGTCGTTAGTTATTACGTGTATGACCTGAGTCATTGGCGCTTCGTAGGCGCGAGGTCGCGTGTAATCTACCAGATTGGGGTTGAGGGTCTGCCCGCTATCCATCTTAAACTCCTCGTACACAGCGGCCGATATACCCTGGTGATAGGAACCACCCTGGACTTGAGTCTCCACCGCCTGAACATTCAGCGGGAAACCACAATCGTGAGCGATCACATTATTATCGGTACACTTTATCACGCCTGTCTCCACATCCACCTCCACCTCGCTCGCCTGGGCGGTGAAGCTATAGTTGGTACCGATGTCGCCCACCCCTTTACTGAAATCAGCCAGGCCGTACATTGATATTCCCTGGGTGGAATAGCCGCGGCCGATGATGACCTTGCCCGGTGTCTCGTAGCAGGCAATCCTTACCAGCCTCTCCCAGGCCATGTTCCTTTCGGGATTTGACTTAACAAAGACCTTCTTATCCTTAATATCTACATCATCCGGTTTTACGCCAAACTGCTCCGCGGCGACCTCAAGGAGCTGATTCTTAGCATCCTGGGCTGCCTTCGTTGCCGCCTCGCCGGCGTGCACGGTGACCCGGCTCCCATAGCTACCGGGGTCAACCGGCGTAAACGCCGAATCCACCCTCTTCAGGTCTATATCCTCCAGTTTTATGCCAAGCACTTCGGCAACAATAGCGCACATTATGGTGTCCGAACCCTGCCCGACGTCGGTGGCACCGGTCAGATAGTTGACACTCCCGTCCTCGCATACCCTTATGATGGCGGCGCAGGCGTTGTGGGCGCTCAGCTTGGTGCCACTGTTATAGGTTGCCGCGGCAAAACCCAGGCCGTAGGCCCTGTAACCTTCGACCTTTTTCTTTCTCGCCTTCCAGTTTACCGCCTCGGCGACCTTCTCGATGCATTCCTGTACGCCACAGGTGGCCACGTGTACATCGTTGACCGTCTTATAAATCTTACCCGATTTGGGGTTGGGAATAGAATTTTTAAGCCTGATTTCCACGGGGTCTAAGCCAAGTTCTTCGGCTATCATGTCCAGCTGGACATCGGCGGCAAACCGGCTGTGGTATAGCCCGTGTCCTCTCATCGCTGCCGAACTGGGGTTATTGGTAAAGTAGTTATAGGCGTCATATTTGAAATTAGGCAGCTTGTAGGGCAGTGTCATACAGGTACCGACCAGAAACATGGTAAGCGGGCTCATCCGGGTGTAAGCACCCCCGTCAGCCACCGCCTTGAGAGACGTAGCCTTTAATATGCCATCCTTGGTAACCCCTGTCTTGACGGTAATCCACATGGGGTGGCGCCGCAGGTCGGTGGTGAGGGTATCAAACTGGGAGGTCACAATCTTCACCGGCCGGCCCGCCTTCTTGGCCAGCATGACCGCCGAGAAATCAGCCGGCGTCATGTCATTCTTGGTGCCGCCAAAATCAGAGCCGATAATGGGTGTTATTATCCGTACATTGCTCAGCGGCAGGTTAAAACACCTGGCCAGAATCCGGTAGGGAAAATAGGGGCTCCCCTTGGCCCCGATGTAGACAATACGGTCGGGGTCAGGCCAATAGGCAACCACTGCCGGCGGCTCCAGATACCCTTTGGCCTGTCGGGGGGTCTGGAAGGTATCCTCCCGGACCAGGTAAGACTCGGCGAAGGCTTTTTCGACATCGCCGAAGTTCCAATGGTACTCAACACAAATATTCCCCGGGCGGCCCTCATGGACCAGGGGCGCCCCTTCCGCCATCGCCTCGAAGGGGTCGAAGACACCGGGGAGCGGTTCATAGTCGACCTCAATAAGGTCACAGGCCTCCTGAGCGATCTCTTCATCAACGGCGGCCACCCCCGCCACCCCTTCGTATTGATAGCGCACCTTCTCCACGGCCAGGGGCTCTTCATCACGGGTCGGCCCGCTCCAACCCCACTTGAAACCGCCAAAGTCCTTGCCGGTAGTCACCGCTTTTACCCCGGGCAGCTTCTCCGCCTTGCTGGTGTCAATATTCAGTATCCTGGCATGGGCATAAGGGCTTCTCTTTATCTGGCCCCATAACATATTGGCCTCTTCAAAATCAGCAGCATACTTTGCCTGGCCAGTAACCTTAGCCTTGGCGTCCACCCGTGGTATCGCTTTGCCGAGGATGGAATAGTTGCCAAAGACCTCAGATTTCGTCTCTCCCATTTCCTCTATTTACCTCCTCTTATCTCTTTAGCCGCTATTTCTATAGCCTCGATATATTTAACGTAACCGGCGTCGGCGCAAAGGTTACCCTGTATCGCCTCTTTTACTTCCTCCCGCGTTGGGTCAGGACTCTCCGCCAGCAATGCCCTGGCCGACATTACCATCCCCGGCGTGCAGAAGCCGCATTCTATAGCGCCATGGTCAATCATTGCCTGCTGGATAGGGTGCAGCTCGTCACCATCAGCCACCCCTTCAATGGTGGTAACTTCATGGCCATTAGCCTGAAGCGCCAGCACTGAGCAGGACCTGACCGCCTTGCCATCAATATTAACGGTGCAGGCACCACAGGCGCTATCTAGACAACCTACCTTGGTGCCGGTCAGCTTCAATTCTTGCCTCAGCAAGTCCACGAGCAGGGTCTCCGGTTTCACCTTCAGCTCGTAAGGCTTGCCGTTAACGGTAAACTTTAATTCCTTCATTTCACCTTTCATCATACCTCCTATCGCGCTGCCTTGGCTTTTTCCAGGGCTAGCCGGGCTACTCGTTTCACAAAGACCTTCACCATCTCCCTCCGGTATTCTGCGGAACCATGAACATCATTCGGGGGGTCGGCCTCGGTTGCGGCTACCTCGCCAGCCTCGGTAAGCAGGCCGTCGTTAATCGTCTTTCCGATTAGTACCTTCTCTGCCTTTTTAGCCCTTAACGGTATGGAAGCAGCGTTACTAAGCGCTATCCGGGCATCCTGGCAACCGCCCTTTGAGTCCAAGGTAATTGATACCGCCGCCCCGACAACCCCCATATCCCCCTTCATCACCATCAGCTTTTCATAAGCGGTGCCGGTATGAGGTGGCGGGTTTGGCACCTGAATCTCGATGAGCATCTCATTGGGTTTGAGGTCGGCCTCGAGATAGTCCGTGGAAAAATCCTCCGCCTCAATAATCCGTTCCTTTCCTGAGCTAGCCAGCTTAAACCTAGCCTTTAGGACGATAAAGACCGTAGCCGGATCGCCGGCAGGGTCGCTGTGGCAGAGGTTGCCCCCGATTGTTCCCCAGTTCCGAGTCTGAATTGTGGCCAGATTTCCCTCCATCTCGCTGAGCACCCCGAAATGCTTCTGGATATCCGGAGATTTCTCTATAGCTCGATGTATGGTCAGCGCCCCGATTCTTAGACCCTGCTTCTCATCGTATTTTATATAGTCCAGAGCGGTTAGGCCCTTGATGTCAATCAGGTATTCTGGGGTGAGCAGGCGTTGCTTCATGACAACCAGCATCGACTGCCCACCGGCAATCATTTTAGCCTTATCTTTATATTTGGAAAGCAGGGAGAGGGCTTCTTCAACTGTTTTGGGAGCGAAATACTCAAAAGCAGCTAACATTTGACCTCCTCAATGCAAAAGTCACTATATCATACAAAAACTCTTGGTTTACCGTCAAGCAAGCTAGGATTTCCAAAACCGCCTATCGCGCCTTCGAGTCCTCAGGGGTAACACTTAATTTCTTGCTCAATTTGTGCTAATATATTCAGTGCTTTAGGAGTGTAGCTCAGCTGGAAGAGCAGCGGTCTCCAAAACCGCAGGTCGCGGGTTCGAATCCTGCCACTCCTGCCAGTTTTTAAAGCTAAAATGCCCCCCGAAGTCGCTAAGGAATCAGGGGGCATTTCCATTTTGCTAACAATTTGCTAACACTGATTTTCAACGGGACCAAACCTATTGACAAATAGTAGAAGGGGTAGTAAAAACAAGTAGCTACAAATTAAAGGAGGAAACAGAACATGCCATATCGTTGGGAGAAACGTAAAGAGATGGCCGATCCGCGTTCAGCAGGACTCGCTGGACATGCTTGTTGGTTCCTTAGTGCTATATTCGCAATAATAGGAATTATCGCTGCAGCTATAGATGCTGATATTGGCTTGGGGGCAACGAATTGGTTCCTGCTAGCAATTGTCGTTGCTATACTTGGCATACCCTTTTTTATGGGTGTGATAACAGCTTGGATTTTGAAGGAAAAGAAGGGGTAGAATACCTAATTTTTGCTAA
>Ga0315545_1003238_pt1 | contig 14067 bp, 14 predicted proteins | sample SalMarSW160210MG_FD_203096 | JGI IMG/M metagenome (GOLD analysis project Ga0315545, IMG submission 203096) | Salt marsh sediment microbial communities from the Plum Island Ecosystem LTER, Massachusetts, United States - Salt Marsh Sediment SW1602-10 ... | reverse complement strand
ATCCCCGAAGAATATGTAGTTTGCCCGCGCAATGGGAAGTTGGTCGCGAATGGAGTCTACCCCTTCGACAAACTCTTTGGCTACAATGAAGGCTTTAGCCTCACCATGTTCGCATATGTAATGGTATTCCGTCGGTGTCAATCTGAACAAAAGAGGAATTATGGTTAATCCCCCTTTGGCTGCTGCTGCATACATCTCCATCCACTCGACGCAGTTATAGGCAATAGCAGCGAATCTGTCCCCTGGTTTAAGGCCTGATCCAAGTAGTGCATTAGCCAGCCTGTTAGACCTGTCATTCCACTCTTTGAAAGTCAGAGAACGACTGAGGTCCTTGGCCCCCATTTTATCGGGATGTAGATAAGCGTTATTCCTTAATACATCTCCTGCATTCAACCATTTACCCATTGTTAAAAACCCCTCTCTTGAAGTTTAGTCTGCTTCCTACAAAGCAATTAATAAATTAATCTTAGCTCCCCCCATTGATGATTCCGGCTACATTTCATTTCGTATTTAACTGACTTTTTTAATATATGAAATCATATATTGCACGTTCGATCGGGTGAGGCAGATTTTGGTTAAACGCTCTCATCCCTTTCTCTGAGGGAGTCCATAGACGCTCCCGCCTGCACTCGTGTGATGTCTATTTCCCACCGCTTTCGGGAAACTATCTCAATAATAACTTTGCGCGCGGCTCGACATCCTTGTATGTATTAATATGGATAAAACATACAGGCTGTTTATGCTCTGTCCACTACTGGCTTTTTAATTTCGCTACTTCTTACTCTCGTCTATCACGTAGGCTTTCATTACCACAAGGCCCCAGCCATATTTTGTGCCACAGTCAAAACAGGAAAAGTACTGAGTAAACATCTCATTAGGGTCCACGCCCTGTATCATCATGCTGTGGCAAACTAAGGCAAAGGTAGTTGCATAGGAAAGCGCATAAGCACACCAGTTGCTGCTTCTCTTGGGATCAAGATTAGCGCATCCGGTGAAATAGAGTTTGTCACCCACTTTCATGCCCTCTCCGCAGCCATGTGACTCTACAACCTCGAATATCAAGGTCGAGTTCCGCAACTTGGGACTAGCTATAAACTCAGCCGCTTTCGCCTTCTTCGGATCGTTTCTGAAATTTGCTAATTCTTCATCGGAGAAACCCATGTGCTGCTGAAACCCTTTCCAGAATTCCCCCGGCGGTCCCGACTGAAAGTGACCCATTGACATTGTGTATCTCCTTTTTCTATTTTTTATTTTGACGTAGTCGGCGAATGTGAGACAATTAGGCCTTCGAATAAAGTGGACACTTTAAAGACTATGCCCCGGCTCTAGTTGGTGGTTTTATGATAATCCCTTCTTGCTTCTAATTTTCTTTTTTGACCTCCTTCCTACTGCCTATTATTTTGAGACGTCGTCGTTTCTAAACTGAGGTGGACCCCATCACTAGGGCAGGATAGGGGCTATCTTAAGAGTTGATCCCGCTGTCCTCATGGTATCCAGTGTTAAGAATTCTACACACGATACGTTCGGTTTACTATCCTTGCTAGTAGTTGCTATTAGCGCTGGGCCAAGCTCGCAAATAATCTTATTAGCCCGCTTAGTTAGCTTCACCATTTTAAAGCCTCCTCCCATAATTGACTGGATTGAAGTATAGGTTGACCAAGAGACTCTCTACCTCATCCCATGAGACTAGGCAAAAACAGGACAACTGCAGGAACAAGCAGCAAGAGAGACACGTGAACAACATCAGAAATTAAGAATGGTATTATGCCCTTGAATATAGTTTGTAGAGGCACGTCTGGAGCCACCCCGGCGATGACATATACATTCATACCTATGGGCGGCGTAATCATCCCAATTTCTGACACCCTCACCATTATTATCCCAAACCACAATGGGTCAAAACCCAAACTCATAACCAAAGGGAAGAAAATGGGTATTGTAAGCAAAGTCATTGCCATCACATCCATAACACAACCAAGTAATATAAAAACCATTATGATAAATCCCATAATGACTAAAGGTGGCGCATGCAGCCCGGCCGCAAACCCGGCTAACCAAGTCGGAATGGTTGACCGCGCTATGAATGGCATAAAAATATAGGCGCCAATCAGGATTAAATAAACCATGCCCGTCGTTTTCATCGTCTCAATAAGGGCTTTCTTAAATTTTGGCCAATTAAGTCGCCTTCTAATGAGGGAGAAAAGGATAGCCCCGAAAGCGCCTATTGCCCCGGCTTCAGTGGGAGTAAACCAACCAACGAAGAGACCTCCTAAGACAAGGATAATTAACCCTATTATCTCACCACAGTTCCCAAAGGCTGCTATCTTTTCTCTGAGACTATAGCTGGGTCCTCGGGGACCATAGCTAGGCTTCCATGTGCAAAGAATATAAATGGTAACCATATAGAAGAGAATCTCGAGTATTCCAGGCACTATGCCGGCAACAAACAGCTTACCTATAGATGTTTGAGTTATTATTCCGTAAATAATAAGTATGCCGCTGGGGGGGATAAGTGAACCTACAGTACCCCCAGCGGCAACAGAGCCCGTAGCCAGGGCTGGGTGGTAGTTATACTTTTTCATCTCTGGTATAGCCACCAGACCCATAGTAGCTGCTGTGGCTACACTGGAGGCGCTAACAGCAGCAAACCCACCACATGCCCCGGTAGTAGCCATAGCTATACCCCCAGGTTGGTGCCCCAGCCACTTAGCGGCAAGGTTAAACAGGTCTTTGCTCAATCCGGAGGCAAAGACAATGTGAGCCATAAATAGAAAAAGAGGAAGTACGGCCAAATCATAACTAAATACAGTCGCCCACGTGGCAGTTCCCACTTTGAGAATGGCTGCACTGCTCGGAAGGAAATACAATAAGCCGGCAAAGCCGACTACAAGCATGGCAGCACCGACCGGCAACCCGATGGCTATAAGGATAAACATAATAACCAAGCCGATAATGCCTACAGCAATCGGGTCCATTTTCTCACACTTTCTTGCTTGCTCCCCAGGGAAGCCCCTTAAATAAACCTATCGAAAGCACCAAACAGAAAAAGAGCAAACCAAATAACCAGAGACATCTAAAGGGGAGGTAGGGAACTGCCAGCACTTCAGGATATTCCCCTGGTCCCACGATTTCCCTATCATATATGATCTTAGCACTCGACCAAGCTGCTACCGCTAATACACCTAAGAAAATGACCGAGTTAAACTTTTCAAGGATCGCTTGGACACGCTGTGGGAACCGAGAAGCTAAAAGCCTTATAATAACGTGCCCTTTCCTGAGTGCCGTATAGGGGAGGGCGAAGGCAACGGTCACAATTATCAGAAACCCGGTTAATTCGTAAACACCAACTACAGGTATATCCAAGTGTCTGCAGATAACATTAGCCACAATGAGAAGCATTATACCTATTAGACAAGCACTCCCTAGCGCCACCCCACCCCCGCTTATCCAACCTAAAATCTTTGTCATCCTCATTGATACGCCAGCAGACCCCTTTTGTTAAATTGACAGCATTCCTGTAATTTCCTCCCCTAGCTGCCTCAACGAGAAATTTCTACCGGTTATCCCAAACCATAGTTTTCATTATGAGTATTCTTGTATCAGACGTTGTATCTCGTTGTACAACTCGGTTCCGGGAAGCCCCATATCGTCAAACTCCGCTGCCTTTCTAATAGCTTCGTCTATAAACGCAGCATGAACCTCCTGTAAATCCTCCTCCGTTAACTGGATGACCTCAATACCTGCATCTATGGCGAGGTTGTAACCTTCCTCTGCCTCCTCAGCCCAAAATGTCATGACTGCTGACTCGTAAACTTCTACGGAGTCTTCAATAACCTCCTGGATTTCCGGTGGCAGGCTATTCCAACTATCCCAGTTGAAGGCCAACGTAGGTATGGAGCCCGCGCAGATGTTCAGGATAGTGACATAGTTCACCAGTTCATGAAGACTAAATCCTTTGACAGCATCCCACGACGCAGCACAACCGTCTATTATCCCCTTTTGTAGAGAAACATAGATATCCGGCGTAGAAATCTCTATGGGCACGGCTCCCAGTGCTTGAAAACCAGCCGTGTGCATGCTAATAGTTCTAATGCTCAGACCAACAAAATCATCCAGATCACGGACAGGTATTTTAGTGGTCATGCACTGATAGGGGGGAGCCCCTTTGCTCGCCGCAATAAAATATACGTCAGATCCTTCGGCGCGCAGCTCAGGAAATTTTTCCTGAATTTCGTCGTAGATACGAGCAGCGATTTCTGTATCTTGGCACCCATGGAAAAAGTAGCCCAATGAAACAGTCATCGGAAATAGGTCGGGCCGGTAGTGAGCATTGAGATCGGCCACATCAGCAGCCCCTGCAGCCAGCTCAGCATATGCCTCTAACGGAGTAAGGAAGGTTCCATTCCAATATGGCGCAAAATGAACCTGGCCATTTGTTTCTTCCTCTACGTAATCCATCCAGACCTGAGCTGCTTTGCCAAGGAACATATCTGGACTATATGGTGTGGCATATATTAATTCTATAACCTCCTGAGGTTGCTCTTCCTCCTCCCCACAAGCCGCCATGAGGGGTATGGCTGCCAACATTAAGGCCAACAGGCTCACACCCACTATTGCTAATACCTTGATCTTCATTTTTACTCCTCTCTTTGTTATGTTATTTCCCCACCAAATTGGGAAATACTTCTATACTGTGCTCATAGGCACCACCTCCTGTTTTGCTACAATTAAGTCTAAATACCCCCAATAGCCATATTTCTTCATACGACGATCTGACACTCAAGACCAAAAGATTTAACTATGTTTACTAACTCTTCAATGTGGCTGTGCTGCGGAGTTGTCAACTCTCCAAGGCTGTATTGTCGATCCAGCATCGCGTATTTGCTTTCGCCAAACCGATGGTATGGAAAGAGGTTTATTTCTCCCAGGCCATTTATGTTAGTAACATAACGGGCGGTATCCGTAATATTCTCCTGTGAGTCGTTAATGCCCGGTATGACCGGAATTCGGACTATAACCGGGACTCCTGATGCGGCAACCAGTTCGAGGTTCCGTAGGATTCTCTCGTTCGACTTGCCTGTCACCTTTTGGTGGGCAGAGGGATCCATGAGCTTCACGTCAAACAGTGCGAGATTGGTATGTGGCAAGACTTTTTCCAAGGCGCTGGACGCCGCATATCCGCATGTATCCAGGCAGGTATTGATGCCTGCATCTTGACATCGCTTGAACAGTTCTGCTACGAAATCGGCTTGAGAAAGCGGTTCACCGCCGCCGGCTGTCACGCCACCCCCTGAATCTTGGTAGAAGGGTACGTCTCTTATTACCTCTTGGTACACCTCTTCAAGAGGCGTCTCTTTTCCATAACACTTAAGAGCCCCGGGTGTGCATACCTCTATACATTTGCCGCAACCAGTACAAGTTTCCCTGTCAATCTTTACTCCATTATCATTAAGAGAAATGGCTTGGAACTCACATACCTCTACACAACGGCCGCACTTGTCACAAAGTGAATCACTGTGTGCTATCTCAGGAAATTTGTTCTGCGACTCTGGATTTGAACACCAAGGACACCGCAAGGGACACCCTTTCATAAAAACCGTAGTCCTTATTCCCGGCCCATCCTGAATGCTGAATCTTTGTATATTAAATATAATCCCTGTGAGCAATATAAATCCTCAATTATGGGGAGACGTAAATTCCCCCCCACCCCTCGTAGCATCCGGAAGCTAAAATCGCAAATAAATAGGAAACAGCAACTAAAGGCCCAACACGTTGGCTTCCACTCCCTACCCAGGCCCTGTTAGCCTTACTTGCCTTTGTGCTCTATCTCTTTAGCACAATGTTTTACCATTCAGGTTGGCATTCATCCCACAGTGATTTCGAGTTCTATCAATCAAGGCGTTGAGACATACGGTAGGCTTCAATCTTTCCCTTTGCCTTCTTGAATTGCTTCTCTGCCCAGTCACGGGCATCCTCAATTGTCTCAAGAGGCTCGCTTTCTAAACTACCGCTTTCCGCTGTCAAAGGACACACATCACCGCCGCAGCACCCTTTTGGTTGCCTTGATATAACGTCCCAAACCTCAGGGGCGTCGTCTCGGTTCCTTTCAAAATACAGAACCGCTACTACCTTTTCTTCATCAGTCCTCAAATAAGTTATCTCACACTTCATCTATTACCTCTCTACCTAAACCGGATTCTTCCTACTTGCCCAGCATAAGACGCTTTTGGGGACTTAATATAGTAATCAATTCCCAACTTCACCTCGCTAAGCCTGCCACGCCCAATCCTCTACCGGCTTTGGCTAGAATTCGTGTTCTGTTCTGGCTATGATCTCATTCTGAACATCTGGTCCCAACTCCACGAAATAGGCACTGAATCCACCTACCCTCACCAGCAAGTTCCTGTGTTGCTCGGGGTGCTTCTGGGCATCAACCAGAGTTTCTCGATCTATTACGTTAAACTGGGCATGCCATCCGCCCCGGTTGAAATAGGACCTTATAAAAGAGATATATTTATTTGCGCCCTCCCTGGTTTGTAATACTGTCGGCGTCATCTTCATATTCAGCACAGAGCTCCTAGCATACTCTGTGTGGTTGATCTTAGTTGCCGAGAGTACCACCGCTGTTGGACCCTTGACATCCCTACCTTGCACCGCTGATACAGAACCATCGGCGATAGGCTCCCAAGCCTTTCTGCCATCGGGCAGAGCAGCTACTCCCATACCGACAAAGAAATACCCAGCAGCTGCACCTCTTCCTATAGTTATTGGATATCCGTATAAGTCGCGATGCCCGTACGCTATTCTGCCAATATCCTGGCAGACAGTATTGAATATATCATCGGCATAATCATCATCATTGCCATACTTCGGCGCTGCCAAGAGCATCTGGCGTATCTCCTCTTTACCCTCAAAGTTGGTTTCCAGGGCGTCCAATAGTTCAGCCATGCTTATCTTCTTTTCCTCAAACACTAGCTTCTTTATGGCTGTCAGTGAGTCACCAATATTCTGCCATCCACGGTCAGCTAAACCCCCAAATTGTGGGCGACGGGCCCCGCTTCTCATACAACCTTCCCCCCTCTTTATGCAATCATCGATCAGCATAGAAGTCCAGGGCAAACAATAGACCTCGGGCGTTATTTGTGCCAGAAATCGATAAATCTTAACACATAGCTCAGTGAAGTACTCGTACTGCTTTATAAACGCATCATAAAGCTCGTTATATGACTTGAAGTTCCTAATATCACCGGTTGCCAGCCCCAATTGCTTACCGGTTTTAAGGTCAACCCCATTGTGGAGGGTCAGGTCAAAAACCTTGGCCGCATGGTGAAAAATACCAGGTATCGGTGGGGAGGCATGGTGTATCTGGGTATAAATACAGCCACCACCCACCCAATCTCGAGCCTCCCTTAGAGGTATTCCTTTTTTCAATAACAAAAGCAATGTAGGAGCATCATTGAGGAAAGCTGGACTTCCGGCTCCGTGACGCCTATTGCATTCAGCCGCTTGTATCAAGAGTTCCTCGCTAATGTCTTTGTGGTACCGAATATACAAAGGGGGCTGAGGCATCGCCAGCTGGCCTGTTACCTCCAGTATCAAGAAGGATAGTTCGTTGGTAGCGTCATTACCGTCTGCGTCTACCCCACAAATAGTAGTGGCTTGTATGTGTGAAGCTTGATATAGCTCCCTCAAAGATAAAGAAGCCCTTATGCTCAGTAACTCGTTGAGTTTCACCCACAAACAGCCGAGCAACTCCGCTGCTTCCTGCCGTGTAATCCTACCCTCTGCGATGTCTTTCTCATAAAGGGGGTATAAATATTGGTCTATTCTTCCCGGCATCTCACCATCCGAAGCATTTTCGAGATTGGTGGCTAGATGAATTAACCACATGCTCTGCACAGCCTCGTGAAAGGTTCGGGCAGGGTTCGCTGGCACCCACTCACAGATCTCGGCTATCTTTTTGAGTTCATCTTTCCTCGCTAAATCCTTTTCCTTCTCAGCCAGCTCTCTTGCTAGCTTGGCATATCTGTTGGCAAACTTAATTACCGCCTCGCAGCAGATAATCCCCGCGTTAAGGAACTCGTATTTTGGGTAATTTCCAAAGGTGGAGAGGTTCAACTTTTCAAGCTCTTGTCTTAGCTCTCTAAGCACACCGTTAAGCCCAAGGTTAATAACTTTACCGTAGTCTACAGCCCTACCGGGAGGGGCTAAGGTAGGACTAAAATAGAATACGCGGGATTCTTCGTAGTCAGCGACGTCCTCAGCACTCATTCCCACTGCCTTGTTCAACAATTCCGCTACCACCTCCCCCGGTGCCCTGCCCTTCCAATACTCAAGGTCCTCTGCGAGGCTCCTCCTGTCCTCTTCGGTTAGCATACTCTCTGTTACCAAACCCCTCGCCTGAATATTTTCACTAGCCAGGATTTCAGCAACTGGCACGGAACTGAAATCTATCCAAGGGGAGGCACCCAAGACATATTCAGTCTGTGAGCCTACGATAAGTTCACCGTCTCTGATGACAACTGGATTACCTTCCATGACCTTTTGAAAAAGTTTGGCTCTTCTTGTGACTATAGGCTGCCCCTCGGTCTCCTTCCACGACTCGGTGACCAGGCGGCTCCTTTTGGAACAAATATGTTCACTTGCCGCCAAAAGCTCCTCCTTGCGTTTTTTCACCCTACCAGTAAGGACATTAACCTTATTTATCTCATCAATTACAGTTGCTGTTACCTTTGTTATTGGAATCTCTTTTGTTACCATTATTTAACCTCTCCATAAAATTTATGAACCCAATTCTCATCTTTCAGTTTTCCTCTTTAGACATCGCCTCCCTTGGTTAGCTTGTAGATATATGCCCCCCTCCCCAATTAATGTCCAACCAGCTTCGGCTGCCTCAGATATTTTCTGGCCGTCATCCTAGGGGTCGTTCATTACTACTATATTTTGTTCTATATCTAAAAACAACGGGCTTCTGACCACATTCTAAGGTCCTAAATTGGCCAAAGGGTCGGGTACTTTAGTTCAATGTGTTCTTGCCTTCCTTTATGATAAAATAAAACAAAGGTGAGATTTGGCTGAAATAAAGTCAGTATCCGGCTCAAACCAAGACAAACCCATTAAGATCAGAATAATGCTGGCTGACGACCATCCTTTACTGCGTCAGGCACTGAAGAGCGCCTTAGAAAAACAACCTGATTTTGAAGTTATTGCCGAAGCTAGTGACGGTGAAGAAGCAGTCAAACTTGCCACCGAACTGGTTCCTGATGTCGTGATTATGGACATAAGTATGCCCAACCTTAACGGGTTGGAGGCAACCAAGCAAATCAAAGCGAACTGTCCTTCGATTGCCATACTGGTGCTGACTGTCCACAGCGATAGTGAGCACATACTTAACATACTCCAGGCTGGTGCTGGTGGCTACCTGACAAAAAGCGTGTACGGTGACGAAGTCATTCATGCCGTACGTGCTCTGGTCTCTGGAGAAACAGTGTTGTCCCCATCAGTTTCACGGCAAGTTCTCAAATATGCTTCCCAACATATCACGAAACCCCCGAATTTAGATGCAGTTGATAAAATCACTACTAGAGAGCTGGAAATACTCAGACTAGCAGCCAAAGGCATATCCAATAGAGATATCGCCCTCAGGTTAGGCCTGAGTCTGCGCACTGTTAAAGGTTATATAGCTGACCTTTTTTTGAAGTTGAACGTAGCATCACGTACTGAAGCGGTAGTCGTCGGCTTGCGTAAAGGTATTCTTACTCTCGCTGACCTTGAGTAAAAAGGGCTGTTGTGAAACGAGTACTAGGCGTTCTCTCGCTGAAAACCAAAAGGAAGATCCCTACTAGTCCTCATTTTTGGGCGATTGTCGTTGTTACCTTATTTCTGATATTCATCTATCGGGCCTGGCCATGGAGGGAGTGGAAATTTGCCGATGGTATATGGCAATGGTTTCCTTGGCTTTCTGCGTTGTACAAGTTGGTATGGATAGAAGTCCCGAATCGTATTGTTGGTATCCTCTTTTTCGTACCAATTATCTACTCGGCGGTAGTTTTCTCGTGGCAAGTTGCTCTGCCTATTTCGTTACTGTCGCTTGCAGGGATACTCCCTATAATAGTAGGCATGTGGGATATTAACTCTATAATAACCAACGTAGTTTTGCTGCTTGTGCCCCTTATGGTTATATTACTGGTTACTTTTGAGCTAGAGTGGCGTCGTAAAGAGAGGAAAGTTTTTGCTGAAAGAGAAGAGGAACGTAGGATATACATATCGAAAATACTAGAGGCCCAAGAGAACGAACGGCAGCGTATTGCCCAAGAACTCCACGATGAAACCATGCAGACTTTGTTAGCCATAGCTAATAGTGCTGAAAGCTTGTTGTCTTCTGACCATGATAATATACGCGAAGTAAGAGGAAATGCGGAATTCATCAGGGACACAATTCTTAGCACAGTCGAAAATCTGCGCAGGATAAGCCTAGACTTAAGACCTTCCGTATTAGACAACTTAGGACTAATATCAGCATTGAGATGGTTAGTGGAACAGATGAATAAGGAATCTGATATTGATACCCGGATTCGTGTGGATGGCATAGAGCACAGTTTGTCCCCTCGAGTAGAAGCCACCGTATTTCGTGTGGTGCAGGAAGCTTTAAATAATGTCAAGCATCATTCAAAAGCCACTAAGGCGATGGTTGAATTAGAATTCTCTAGCCCATGCTTGAAGATAACAATAAAGGACAATGGACAAGGATTTCGTCCGCTAAGAGAATTTCATACACTCGCCACTAAAGGTAAAACGGGACTAATTGGAATCCAGCAGAGAATCGACTCTATTGGCGGAAAGTTCCAAGTCCGTTCCAAGCCTGGTGAAGGAACTCTGCTTTTGATTGAGGTACAGTGTTAGTTTTTAATGTTTTCAATTCTACCATTTCACCTATAGTGGTAAACTTTTCATAGATTAATCATTGGAGGGTAGTGAAAGCAATGACTAATAAAGAGGAGTTACTAAATGAAATCGTACGAATTGAGTGGGATATGTTTCAAAACGTACCCAACATCGGTGGAAGAGCGCTGTGCCAGGATGATCTAAAGACCTTTAATATAATGAGGTATAGTCAGGGTATGAGTTGGTCAGAGACTACTTTAGAAAGTTATCTAAACGACCTTCAAGAAGCGAAAAGGGAAGGAAGGAATTTGCCGACTGAGAAATATGCCCGGATGATGAAGTCAACCTCACCATTGGAATATGCGCAGATTGAATATCTACTACCATCTTTGGATCCCGAGGTTCCTACCTTGATAGACAGGATCGTTGAAATCGTGCTGCCGTGGGAAGAGGAAATCTCCGAAAATTTCCCTTACGTTCGTGGGAGAGGAAGACCAATTTATAGCTCAGAAGATAGGCTAGGTGTAGCTTCTTTCGAAACTTATCTACGAGCAGAACTGGCAACTTATTCAAAGAAAACTCTTGAGCTTTATTATCAGAACGTATTAGAGCTAAAGTTGGAGAATATTAACGGAGATGAAGTAGTTCTCGAATACATGGTAAAACAATATGGTTATAACTCTCTGGAAGAAGCAAATGAAAGATTAAAAGCGCGAGCATGAGCTATAAGAGAATCCTCTCTTTAGATATCAACGTTAGCCTGACCCGAGTTGGTACAGAGTTCTAACTTCATTATGCAGTAATCTTTAGCTTGGATTGTTACTCGTAGGTCACAAAAGAGGCTTTTGTTGGGTAAGGGTCACTTAGAAAGCGTGATGGTTGGACTGCTTGGAAATGCTGTCTAGCTACTCGCCTTTGGACATAGTAATCTCACTAGTTTCATCGGTAGTAATCCCTGACCTCATTAAAATCCCTTCCTCAACGAATATCGGTGCACCTGCTCTCGTAGCTCCGGCCAGGGCATCAGATATTTTGCAATCAATTTCAATGATTCCTTTTTTTCAAGGAAGGCCTTGGCATGTGCGGTTTCGCCGACGAGTTGATCAACTAAAACATATTTGAGTCTAGCTCGCAGTTTACTCGCAGTTGCTCCGAGTGTATTCCAAGTATAGGGTTCTTCAAAGTGAACTTTCTGTAGCGCTGCGGCTACCGCATCAGCCCCCGCGTCGGCGACCCATATGGCGAGGTATCTTTCCCCGCCTTTCTCTTTCAGTATTACTCGTCTCCGATAATCCATTATAGCTAACCTGACAGAATCAATAATCATTTCGGTATTGGCCATATAACTACCTCCATCCGATTCTATCATTTTCAGATAAGAAAACACCCGATAAACTCAAGGCCTACCTCGTATCATTTGGTTTACCTCAATATGTTGGGAGCTAGTCGCAATTGTATTCGGGCCACATACGATCATTAATCTCGCGAATTAGATTATCATTTATTCTGCCCTTCAGCTCCGGATGTAGCTTTGATGTGATGTCCCGAAGATAGTCCTCTCCCCAGGCGCGAATGTAGTAGCTAAACTCGCCATCGCATCTAGGGCATCTAAAGTGCAGGACGGTGGCATCCGGGAAGTCATATTGGGCAATTTGGTTGCACTTGATCCTCTCCATATCCACCGCAAAACACCACCTGCACTCATCTTCCCCATCCTCTAGGTGGGCCTTCGTTATTTGTCTGATTTGATCTCTATACATAGGCGTCTCCTCAGTATCTTTTATTCTTTCAGTTTGACTCTAACATCCCCATGGTATCACCGTTAAAAAGAAATTCCAATAGTTACTTTGAACGGATTTAGCAATTAGGTTATAAGGTAAATAAACGGGTCATTTTGTAGCTTTGGTCACAAACCATCGTATTGAGCAACTAGAGAATAACCCATAGTTACTATTAAATCATCCTTAATCATATTCCTTAATATGAAATATGATATCAACTGCTTTTTAACCGAAATTGGCAAACCTAGAGTCGCCTCTATTGGCAAACCTGGCTCGCTTGCACAGGCAAACCTAGAGTCGCCTTTTTCCGTTCCTATTGGCAAACCTAGGTCCTTTAATCATCTCTAGAGGAAGATAGAATACAGGAGTAAAGATTGAATAAATTAGCGGCCTTTCGCTTCTCGGTTGGTGCTTGACGATAGGCTATATCAGAGGATACAAGACTATGTCTTACGAAGTGCCTGATACTGGTTGAAGTATTTAAATCGAGTGGACTTATGTAACCCCAAAGCCTTCACTTCAGGGTCGCTGGGACCTTTTCCCTCGCTAAATAGCTGAAACGCTTTTTCCTTCTTTGTATCTTTTCCTTTTGCCTTCTCTTCTAAAACTGAAGCTTCCTGTTCTATTTTGAGCTTATCCATTTCACTCTTAGCTATGCCTGAGACCTTTTCGGCCAAAACACCCAATTTGGCCATCTCTCCAATACTACCCATATTCCTTAGATAACCGGCAAAACTATCAGGTATGGTAACTTCTTCCTTAAATTTTGGGACTCTGTAAACAGTCACACCATCCGAGGCTGCCGAAATTTGTGTCCCGCTAGGCTTTGTCTCACCACTGAGCAGTCCTTTTAAAAGAAGCAAAGGGATGCTCTGCCAAAATACATAGCCCCCGAGATCCTCCGGGGTAAGCACGAGATAATAGTAGCCAAGGAACTCCGGCTCTTTTAATGGGACAGGGTGACCCTTTTCGTTCCTCCAAGGTAGGTTATAAACGTAGTTGCCAAAAGTTAATTCTCCTGGCTTCAGCCAGATTCCAGCATAGGCAACACTGAAAATATCAAAACAAAAGTCTAGGCACGGCACCCCTTCCAAGCTGTACTCAGCTGAAGGTAACGGGAAGTAGATCCTGCGGTATTGGGATGGTACATCGATAAATTGGCGTAAGTGATCGGGGACAAGCTGCTCTAATTTCTTATTAGCGACGCTAACCAGAATACTATCGAAATTCATCTTTTCATCAGCTGAGATGACATAATCAAAGTTATGACCAGTATACCGCTTATCTTTAATTTTATTCTTAAACAAGACGTTGATGTCTTTTTTACCTGGATATAATAATGACTTCAAATTTGCTATTTCCTTATTGAGGCGTTCGTTGTATTCCTGGGCAGCTAAATTAG
>Ga0315545_1003236_pt1 | contig 14073 bp, 12 predicted proteins | sample SalMarSW160210MG_FD_203096 | JGI IMG/M metagenome (GOLD analysis project Ga0315545, IMG submission 203096) | Salt marsh sediment microbial communities from the Plum Island Ecosystem LTER, Massachusetts, United States - Salt Marsh Sediment SW1602-10 ... | reverse complement strand
GGTAACTACCTTCCCCCAAGGCTGTTTCCTCAATGCTCCCAGATTCTCCGTTGTTCAATCTTGCGGTGAATTCTTCCACACCTGCTTCGGCCAGATAAAAAGCCTTGGTTTTGTTAACAACCTTCCGAGTAAGTGTTATCTCGTTTCCCGCTATAATAAGCACGGAAAAGCCTAAAATGGTAAGGACAAGAGTAAAGACTAATGCGACAACAAGCACTATGCCTTTTCTCGCGCTACGTAGCGAAGCGAGATTGCCACTTCGCAGAATAGCATCTGATTTTGCCATTGCGATTCCCCCCAGCTTTTACTGTAGGCTTTATGGCAATTCCTCCCAGCTTGTTATTCCCCCGAAAATGTATCCCACTCCTTTTGGCAGGCCCTTCGGCTGCGTATTGCGGTTCCGGACCCGGTCATCATAATTAACTTTCATTTGATAATGCCTGAGAGTGTCAGATTCCATTGAGGTTAAGGCTACCCCTGTCCCGCCGTCGACCCATTGGCTTGTTTCAGGGTTATAGCAGGCAGGCCTGGGTCCTTTTTCAACCCACTGCCACTCCCACACCCATTCCCACCCGTGACGCACGCGGACGTATTCGTATTCGTACTTATTGTACCAGTCCCGCTCTATCGAAACCTGGTTCAGCGCAGAAATGGTGCCGTTAACAATAAACCCCGACTCGGGTTCTGCCTCAAAAGTATCAATTGCCGTACTGTTATAAAGGAAATTATTGGCTGCAAACATCATTGCAGAGCAGGTGTAAAGTGTTCCGGTAGTCGGGTCACCGAAATAGACGTCACCTCCGCTGACCAGCTCGCTATCCTCATTGTACTTGCCAAGGGCCACCAGGCCCAGCATACTGTTTGCATCTTCGTATTCAAGATTGTCACAGAGGTGGATGTTGCCTGTCGCAACGATTGTCACCTTTCCTTCAATCTTGAAGCCAAACGTGCTCTTGCTGTGCACCCACAAGTCTCCATCGATATAATATACCCTGTCATAACCCGCATTAAGGGGTGTTTGTGCTGTTCTCCAATCTCCTTCTATGAAGCCGGAGGATGTAGTGAGGAAGAAGTCATCGCCGTCCGTAGATGCGCACTCAGAAGTCATATTGGCAGGATTTATCTGAAAGACGTCTCGCAGCTCATGGCCATTCGGCAGCGTTCCATGAGTAACGCTTTCATCTGCAAAAATTTGGCTCACATTATGTGTATTATTTATGGCATAGTTCATACCAACTAAGTCAGGAGGGTCCTGTACAGGGGCGCTGTCGTTAGTGTCTCCGGAAACTGTGGCACTGTCGTAGATGTCTATATCGCCGGTAGCATCAACATCTCCATTGTACCCATAGGTGTTAGGTGGAGTTGCAGGGTTGACACTACTTTCATCGTATAAAGCGACATCACCATCAACATATATATTACCGTTGATTGTGTCTTTGCCGCCGACCTCTCCGCCGCCCCATACGGAAGTAGGATCGCCTGTTCCTCTTAACTGAAGCGTCCAAGCTCCGCCTAAACCACCGGCATATATGCCGCATTCAAAGGGTGGAGCAAGAAAGGAGACTTTTACCTGTATTCTTTTTTCCTGTCCTGCTACCGTGCCGGTTGCAACAGCACAGGGCTCGCCTGCATTAGGGTAAAAATCAACGCGGTAGCTTCCTTCTCCCAGTTCTGTCTCCTCAATATTGCCAAATATCTCATTGTTCGAATTTGCGATGAATAATTCCACCCCTGCTTCAGCCAAGTAAAAAGCCTTGGTTTTGTCAACGGTTTCCTGAGCCAATTTTATCTCACTATTCGCCACAACAAGCACGGAGAAACCTAAAATAGTAAGGATAAGAGTGAAGATTAACGCTGCAGCAAGGATTATACCCTTTCTCGCGCTACGCAGTGAAATGGCATTGCTGTTTCGCAGAGTAACATCAGATTTTGACACTTTGATTTTCATCTTGCATCAGCCGACAAAGTAAGAGCCTTCTTTTTTCAGTTTGACCGTCTTTACGAAAGCATAAAGTCGGTCAAATCAGTTATCGTCACTTTAGTCTTTCGTATTTATCAGCTTTATGGCAATTCTTCCCAGTTTGTTAGTCCCTCGAAAATCGTTCCCGCTCCTTTTGGCAGGCCCGGCGGCTGCGTATCCTTAGTCCGGACCCGGTCATCATAATTAAGTATCATTTGATAATGCCTTAAAGTACCAATCTGCGTTGAGGTTAAGACTGCTCCTGTCTCAGAATCAACCCATTGGCTGGTTTCGGTGTTAAAGCGGGCTGGCCTGGCTTTACTGTCCTTGGTGTACCAATCCCGCTCAACTGAAACCTTGTTCAGAGCAGCAAAGCTGCCGTTAACCGTAAATCCCGACGTGGGTTCAGCCGTCAAATCCCCATCGGGAGCCTTGCTATTGTAAAGAAAATTATTGGCTGCAAACATCATCGCAGAAAAAGTGTAAATTGTCCCATAAGTCGGGTCACCGAAATAGACGTTTCCTCCACTGTCCAGCTCGCCGTCCCCGTCGTACTTACCGAGGGCCACAAGACCCAGCATGCTGTTTGTGTCTGCGTATTGTAAATTATCGCAGATATGGATATCGCCCGTCACGACGATTGTCACTTTCCCGTCCATATTGAAGCCGTATGTGTCGTTTTTGCTGTGCACCCATACATCCCCATCAATATAATAGATTCTGTCATTGCCCACGTGAAGGGGTGTTGGCGCTGTCTGCCAGGTGCCACCTGTGAATCCGCCGGAAGGCTCGAGGAAGAAGTCGTCGCCGGTCGTGGTGTCGCATTCAGAGCTTCTGTCGGTAGGGTTTTTCACAAAGACATCTCGCAGCGGATGACCGGTCGGCAGGTATCCTTTACTAATGCCATTGTCTGTAAAGATTTGACTTACATTATGTGTATTATTTATTTCGTAATGCATACCGACTAAGTCAGAAGGGATTTGTGGGGCGACACCCTCATTAATGTCCCCGGAAACCGATGCGCTGTCGTATAGGTCAACACTACCGGTAGCTTCAACATCTCCATCGAGCTCATAGGTGTTAGGTGGAGGCGCGGGATTGATACTACTTTCTTCGTACAAAGCGACATCACCATCAACAAATATATTTCCATTTACTATGTCTTTGCCTCCGACCTCTTTCTTGGTGCCGTTTGGTACAGGATTTCCTGTCCCCCTTAACATAAGCGTCCATTGCTCACCGCTCAAACCACCGGCATATATACCGCACTCATACGGAGAAGCAAGAAAGGACGTTGTTACTTTAATTCTTTTCTCCTGTCCTGCTGCCGTACCGGTTGAAATAGCATAAGGAGGGTTTTCATCGGGGTAAAAATCGACCTGGTAGCTTCCTTCTCCCAAGGCTATCTCCCCAATATTTCCAAATTCTCCCTTATTCAATTTTGTGGTGAGTATTTCCACACCTGCTTCAGCCAAGTAAAAAGCCTTGGTTTTGTTAACAGCATTCCGAGTCGATACTATCTCGTTGTTCACCATACTAAGCATAGAGAATCCTAAAATGATAAGGATAAGAGAAACGACTGCCACTGCAACAAGAGCCATACCCTTTCTCGTGCTACGTAGCGAGGCGGCATTGCTGTTTCGGAGAGTAGCATCGGATTTTAATTCTTTGTTTTTCATCTAAAAACAGTCAGTTATCGTTACTTTAGTAGTTCATACTTATCAGCTTTACGGCAATTCTCTCCAGTTTGTTAGTTTATCGAAAATAACTCCCTTTCCTCTCGGCAGTCCCGGCGGCTGCGTATCCTTAGTCCGAACGCGGTCGTCATAATTAAGTTTCATTTGATAATGCTGCAGAGTACTAATCTCCGATTCAGTCAGGACTTGCCCTGTCTCGGAATCAATCCATTGGCCGGTTTCAGAGTTAAAGCGAGCCGGTCTGGCTTTTCCGTCCTTAGTGTACCAGTCCCGCTCAACTGAAACCTTGTTCAGAGCTGCAAAGCAGCCGTTAACTGTAAATCCTGATGTAGGTTCCCCAGCCTTACCGGTGACAGTATCGGTATTATAAATGAAATCGTTAGCTGCAAACATCATTGCAGAAAAAGTGTACATTGTCCCGTAACGCGGGTCGCCGAAATAGACATTGCCTCCGCTAACAAGATTATCCGAGCCGTTGTATTTACCTAAGGCTACCAGGCCCAGCATACTGTTTGAGTCTGTGTATTCTAAATTGTCGCTTATGTGGATATCTCCCGTTGCGACGATTGTAACTTTCCCGTCCATTTTGAAGCCATATGTCACTTTATTGTGTATCCACACATCCCCATCAACATAATAGACCCTGTCATTACCCAAATGAAGTGGCGTTGTTGAATCTTTATAATTACCTCCCCCTGGAACACTGATTGGCTCAATGAAATAGTCGTCGCCGGTCGTAGTGTCGCATTCAGAGCTTCTGTCAGTAGGATTTTTCACAAAGATGTCTCGCAGCGGATGGCCGGCAGGCAAGGTTCCTTTACTAATGCCATTGTCTGTGAAGATTTGACTTACATTATGTGTATTATTTACGGCATAGTTCATACCGACCAAGTCAGGAGGGTCCTGCGGGGCGACACCCTCGTTAATGTCCCCGGAAACCGACGCGCTGTCATAGAGTTCAACACTACCTGTAGCTTCAACATCTCCATTTAGTCCGAAGGTGTTAGGCGGAGGCGCGGAGTTTACACTACTTTCTTCGTGCAAAGCGACATCCCCATCAACAAATACATTTCCGCTAACTATGTCTTTACCACCAACCTCTCCGCCGGATTTGGAGACTGGATTGCCTTTGCCCCTTAACAAAAGCGTCCATTGCTCACCGCTCAAACCGCCGGCATATATACCGCATTCATACGGAGCAGCCAAAAATGACGCCGTTACCTTTATTCTCTTCTGTTGTCCTGCTACCGTGCCGGTTGCAATAGCATAAGCAGGGTCTTCATCGGGGTAAAAATCAACATGGTAGCTTCCTTCTCCCAAGGCTATCTCCTCAACATTTCCAAATTTTCCTTTATTTAATCTCGTTGTGAATATCTCCACCCCTGCTTCAGCTAAGTAAAAAGCCTTGGTTTTGTTGACAGCATTGCGAGCCAGTGTTATCTCGTCGTTGACCATATTAAGCATAGAGAATCCTAAGATGATAAGGATAAGAGAAACGATTGCCACCGTAACAAGAGCTATACCCTTTCTCGTGCTACGTAGCGAAATGGCATTGCTACTTCGCAGAGTAGCATTGGACTTGAATTCACTGATTTTCACCTTGCATCACCCTCCGGAATTTCGCATCAATACCGTTGAGACAAAATTTGTTTGCACATTATTATCTAACAGGTCGAGGTCTATTGTTACGGTATCATTCGCATCATCCACATTAAATTGCAAACTTTGCACCTTACCATCTAAAATAGTTTGAGTCTGTCCTCCAATCTGGCATTGAAGGTCGCCCGTCGCCTGCACGTAGGAAAATATTATGCTGTTGTTGTTTAAGCTTAGAACCGGACCATCGACATCCGATGCTGCAGACGTTGCCGATTTAATAGACTGGCTCATTGTAAGCATAGCGTATGAAGCGTCTCTTTGAAGATTTACCTTTTTCCAGGCATCGTTCCAGGATGTCTGACCAAGAACTACAACCATACCGGCAGCTAAAACCACAATAAGACCTGCCGAAATTGCCATTATAAGTTCTACAAGAGTGAAAGCTTTTTGGGATTCTGTTTTTATTTTCATTGAATAAACCTGTTTTATTAAGGAGCAATATAGGTAACCAAATTTACATTACGCTGATTGCCTGTCGGCCCCCAACTAACAGTAACTGTGACCTTTTTGTATGATGAGCCGAATTTCACTGTTTCTAAATTTCGGTTGTAAGATACACCATCTAAAGTAACCGCAGGATACTGAGTAGTGCCTTCTAGTATAGCGCTATAATCGGCTGCTTTTAACTCTTCAACTTTCTGAGCGGCCAGTTGGGTAGCTGCGCGGTAACGTTTCTGTATGCTTATCTGGCCTTTACCCATAACAAAGAGAAAAGAACCACCCGCTATTACAATTGTGACAATTAAAATAGCTGCCATTACTTCAACCAGGGTAAATGCCGCCACGGACTTGCGTTGCTTAACAGTCATAATCATTTTCCTTCCACTTTCATAAATATCGGGGCTTTTTGCCCCCTAAATTGCTAACAAGAGGGTAGTGATCACCCTGTTTTAGTTGATAAAAAAAAAGAGTGTAGATTGTAGGTTTTTCCTCTCTTTAGGTTCTGTTTGATTAAAGTATACACCGTAAACCCATCAAATCAAAGCACAACTACCGTTTTATCTTATAAGGAAGCCGATTTTGTCCCGGATGCATTGAGCATTATGAACCCATTACTGGCTCAGAATCGGAGAATCCCTGTGTCGTTATAGGACCCGCCAGAAACAAACAGATTTATCCGTATCTTTCAGGCAAACAGCAGCTCTGATTGATTTGCTGATTCGCTCTTTTAACCCAAGAATGGCTATGGTCATCCTGACCATAGCCATCATTTCTTCAATTAGGTTTAAATCAAGCCGCCGCAGCGGCTTATTTGCCTGACAAACATACCCTGCAACGCCACTGTGTGATGAAAAAATGGAGCTTTTGGCTCACCCAGTATTCCTCGCTTTTTTACGGATTCGCCCAACCACCTAGATGGGTCAGCGTAGTTGTAGGAGGAATCAATGTGGTTTTACTACACGTACAGGAAATTGTAAACGACAGGGGCGGTGTAGTATTTGAGTCATAAGCGGCATCGGTCCAGCTAAAGTCGGTCTCCGTGAAGTACGTACCTTCCAGGTCGCCGGACGCGAATCCCAACTCAGACAACGAAGGTGGCCAGGTACCGTTATCACCCGTCTCGGCGCCATAGGCACGCAATGCTGTCGCTATGGTACCCATCATCGACTTCCCTTCCGACCACTTGGCTGAATCGATACGACCTCGCATAAGTGGAATCGCCACCGCTGCGAGGATGCCGACGATGAGAATAACCACCATCAGCTCGATCAGCGTAAAACCTTTTCTACTTTTCATTTTTACTTCTCCTTAAAAAAGTTTGAAAAATACATTACCTACGATTGCTTCTGAAGGCCGTCGAACTATAAATCCAACTATTTCCAGCTTTCAGTTTTTGCTTCATTTCGTATCGGTCAAATTTATTCACGACTGTATTTAGTTTTTCGTTTTTACTACCCTGCCCATAACACTCGTAATTGCTTGATTGGGCTACCCTTTTATGTCAGACATTGTGAAAATCGGCAGATACAGCGCAAGAACCACCACCAGCACAATCGCTCCAACGGTTACAATCATTATCGGCTCAAGCATGCTCGTCATCATAGTTATTGTAGAATCAACCTTTCGTTCATAATGGGCGCTGGTTCTTTCAAGTACTCTGGCCAGCGAACCGCTTTCTTCACCCACCTGAATCATCTTGATGACCATATTGGGGAAAAAGTCAACTGCGGCCATACTCAAAGAGATGTTCAAGCCCCCGACAATATGTTTTCTGGTTTGTACTATGGCTGACTTTATGATATCGTTATCGGTCATTCCGGAGAGGATATCGAACACATCAAGCACTGAAACGCCTGCATCAATTAGAGTTGACATTGTCTTGCAGAACATTGCAACAAATGCCTGTCTGATTAGCTTTCCAAATAAAGGTATGGCGAGGACGAATCTGCTCAAAAAATGATGGCCTTTTTCGGTCTTAGAAGTAACAACTATAGAAATTATCGTCAAAAGAACAGCACTTATAATGTAGAGGAGATTGTGATGTAGAATATCGTAAAAGCTCATAAAACCCTGGGTAAAAGCAGGCAGGCGATTACCAATTTGTTCGAATATGGTACGGAATCTTGGAATAATAAAAGCCATTATGAATATGACTATCAGAATTATAAAGCCGAGCACAAAAACAGGATAGGCCATTGCGCCTTTAACTTTTTTTGCTAATTTATCGCGATTGTCGAAATGCTCTGCCAGATTGCGGAGCACCTCCGCAAGATTACCGCTGGTCTCGCCGGCTAAAACCATCGCGCAAGCCAGGCGGTTAAAAACTCCTGGATGTTCCGAAATACTGGCTGAAAAAGTCTCACCTTTGCGTATTTTGTCCAAAATCTGTTTTAAAATTTTTCGAAGCTGCAAATTTTCTATGTCTTCGCTAATGGTCTCTAAAGCCGTGGGAATAGCAATGCCTCCCTCTACCATTGTGGTCAACTGCCAACAAAGCGCTGACAACTCCGCTGCTTTGATTCGCTTTCTTACGACTGCTCTGGTGGTTTTTTTGGCGCCCCCGGACGTTTCGCTGACAGAAACAGGAGTAAAACCCTGTTCACGCAGCCAGCCAAGCACGTCATTCGAGGAAGAAGCATTCTTGCTGCCTTCTTTTCGCTGCCCTGATGAATCCCGAGCAATATATGTGTATCTTTTCATTTATCAGACCTAACCAAGTTCGCCCGGCATTTAGCGTTTAGTTTTTCTGTTCCTGTCCTCTGTTAGCTATCGTTAAATCACTACTTTATAGCTTTTCCTCAACTATATATCATCGGCTCAAGAAAACCTCGAATTCAGTAAAAAATCGGGCTGGAAGCTCTTCCTCCAAGAGCTGACCCTTTTCATTCCGCCCCTATGTCTTCTGTAAATGTTGTACTAAGGACTTCTTCTGCGGTAGTTAAGCCCTTCATCATATTAATGATGCCGCTGTCAAGTAACCCGCCATATCCCTTTTTACGTGCCGTCGCTCTAATTTGTCTCTCATTAGCACTACTGATGACCTTTTCGCGTATATCACTATCCATAATGAGGAACTCGAAAATTGGCAATCTGCCCTTATACCCTGTATTTCCACAGGCGTTACAACCTTTGCCGTGATAAAAGACGGTGTTTTTGGCCTGCTCAGGGTCAATTTTGAGGCGTTTGAGAACTTCAGAGCTGAGTTGAACGGGTTCTTTGCATTTGTCACAGATTTTTCGCACAAGCCTCTGAGCAACGATTAAGTTAAGTGTCGAAGCCAGCAAATAAGGCTCAATACCCATATATAGAAATCTGCTTATCGCCGATGGTGCATCGTTGGTGTGGAATGTGCTGAGGACCAGGTGTCCGGTCAATGAAGCTTTTATAGCAATCTCGACAGTTTCTTTGTCTCTGATTTCGCCAATTAAAATTATATCGGGGTCCTGTCTTAAAATCGCCCGCAAACATATTGCGAAATCGAGTTTGATTTCCGGCTTGATTTGAATCTGGTTAATCCCAGCCAGACGGTATTCGACCGGGTCTTCAACCGTGGTAATATTTTCTGTCGGGTCTTTTAGGTAATTTAGCGCCGCGTATAATGTGGTACTTTTACCACTGCCGGTCGGACCGGTGACAACTATGATGCCGTGGGGTTGCGACAATGCGTTTTTAAATTCTTCGAGACGCTTGGCCTCAAAGCCCAGTTGATCCAGGTCACGGCTTGCCGCTGTTGCGTCGAGGATTCGCATTACTATCTTTTCGCCGTATATTGTCGGAATTGTCGAGACCCTGACATCTATTTCTCTTCCTGAGGCTTTTATTTTACATCTGCCATCTTGGGGCAATCTACGTTCGGCGATATCCATATCCGAAATAATTTTTATCCTGGCAATTACCGCGGCCTGCATTTTTCTGGCCGGCGGGACCATATCGCGAAGAACACCGTCAATTCGCATTCGAATGACCATCGACTTTTCCTGCGGCTCGATATGAATATCACTTGCTCTGCTTTTGACCGCCTGGCTTAGTAGCAAATCAACAAAGTGAATCACAGGTGCTTTAGTTGCAGCTTCACTATCTGCAGTCAACTCTGAAGCATCGTTTACAAATGGCCCAATCCTTTCATCGTCTTTGTCGACTTCGAGTTCTACAAGGTCGCGGAGCTGCTGTTCCTCGACATCGGAACCATGATAAATCAGCTCTATTGCATGGCGAATTTCCTTAGGCGAACTAATTACTACTTTAAGCTGACGTTTTATTTTTAACGTGATTGTATCTATTGCTACAACATTAAGCGGGTCAGCCATCGCTACTACTACTTTGTCATCCACCTCGCCAATGGCCACAAGGCAAAATCGTTTGGCGATACCCTCAGGCAACGTTCGAGCGATGTTCACATCTACCTTGTTTATATCATCGAGACGGAAATATTCCATTGAGAGATAATCGGCCAAGGCCAGGGTAATGTCCTCCTCGCTCAGTATCTTCATCCGAAGCAATACCTCGCCGAGCCGGCCACCATGCTCACGCTGTTCGCTTAGTGCGTTGATTAACTCTTCGCGGCTTAAAAGCCCTTTGGATACGAGTAGTTCGCCAAATAAAAGATTAGTTCTGCGAGGCTCAGGTTTCGTTTCAGAGGCAGGGGAGCTGGAGGTACTTTGTGCGCCTTTCATTTTGGTCACCTCAATCTATTGCCATTAAATAAGTTCTTTTTCCGAAAAATAAGTTTTTTCCCGATAGATTTTGTGAACACACAGTGTATAAGGGGTGGGAGCTTTTTCATTATCCTCGTATCATAAAGTATACTATAAAAAACGTTAGAAGCAAAAAATCATTGGTTTGTCCGAGGTGGTCCCGTTCCTGTTTTAGCAGGAGGACAGGGGGGTACACAGAAGGTATATCGCTTTTGGAAGCAGGGGACAGTTTTTATGAGACAGTTGCTAACTTAACCCGGCGCCGGAGCTCTTTGATTATATCTGTAACAGCGAAAAAAAGGTATACAGACGGTTATTTATTAGAGGTCGATATAACCGATACCGCAGTTATCATTATTTTTAAATGCACAACAGCTACGATTCCTGTGAATCTAACTGTTTTTTCTCGTTTTCAATTTGTCCCCGATTTTGCTGCGCCGTTTTCTAATTCGTTCCACATCGATGGGATATGTTCCATATTGGTGAACCGTTTCGTACATTGTCACGGCATTGACCGGTTTGATGCCATCTCCGACTTCGCCGGATGACCCTATTAACAAGCCTGCCTTCGGCCCGATTTTTTCAATCAATTCCAGTGTTTCATCTTCAACGTCGAAAATGTTGCCCTGCGGCAGCGTAACTGCACAGCATACGTTTCCGAAAAGCAGCTTGTCGTGGTACTGTTTTCTTATTTCAAAGATATCGTTGCATCCATTCCTCTCAATGGGGTTAAGGCCATCAGCTCCGAACTTGTCGAATATTATTGGTAAAAGCTCGCCATATCTGCCGTCAGTATGAAACAAAATCTTCAACCCCTTTTCTTTAACCGGCTCACTAATCCACCTCCACCGAAGCAGTGCCTGTTCGGTTATAAAATCCGGACTGAATATCGGCCCAGTATCGCAGGCAATGTCTTCACCTATAAAGAGCAATGGTGTCGATGCGTTTTCGGCAAAGACTTTCGCAATATAAGCTGAAAGCCTGGTGGTGCAGTCCATAATATGCGAAACAAGTTCCGGGGCATCGTAGATTGCTTTCATAAAAAGTTCCATACCCGTGTATGTGTAGGAGTCACTCACAGGACCTTCAATCGCTCCGACAAAAACAAGGTCGTAAGAATCAAAAACCTCCTTAATATGTTTAATGAACGGCTCATACCATTTCTTAACTTCTTCATACTTCGGAAGGTTGGGCATATTTTTCTCAAGCTCTTTTAAGTTCGAGAAAGGTCGTTTCATAATCCAGTCTGCTCCAGACTTGCGGGACACTTCCCAGCCTTGCGGCTTTACTGATAAAAAGCGAACCCAGTTATCGATTTTTGACCTCAACCACGATTTTGCAGGGTTGTAGATATGGTGTGTAACATCCAGGCCGATTCCTTTGAAGGTTTTAGCATTTATTTCAACTATCTGTTCGAAGGAGTATTTTATCGATTCGTCGAAGCCGCCATATCTTGTCAGCAACTCTTTGTTGTTTACGAAATCGAATGTTAATATCCTGTCGGTCTGCTGCCGGTTAATCGTTTTTACAAATCTTTCGTAATTGGTCATAAAACTATATTACCATATAAATATGATGAAATGCGATAGCTTGACCTTCTTTTTAAAATTGGCTTTGTTTGGGTTTGTTTTGGGTTCGTTTCGACATCGTAAAAAGGGCTGATTTATTGCCATAACTATTTGTCATATAAGGGGTTAAACCCATTTTCGGCTTTCTAAAAATTGGGTTCGTTTTGCATTTTTTGTTCATTTTGATTGACTCTTCCTCTGCGCGCACCGATGGCGCAAGCCACAACGGGCTTTTCAAAATGGATGGGCGATATGAACTTGTCAAAGGATGTTACAAGGGAAGACGTCTCCCCATAATAGGACATACCCGCGGGTTTGATTCGAAAAATCGAGGATTTTTCGTGGAAGAAAATCTTGTAAGTCGTTGCAGGAAAAGGAATTAAAAAATTTTTGAAAAAATTTGATTTTCTCAACAGGTACCCCCGTTTTTGATTGATTTTACTCCGCTCAGGCACCATGGGGCTTGGGTCCCCTGTACTTTGTCTAAGATAACATCTCTCGGGAATCTACGCTACGCTACGAGAAAATTTTGCTAAATCAAAACGTAAAAAAGGGAAACTGCAAAGTATAAATCAAAAATATAAAGACAGCAGTGAAATTTTGGCTGATTGTGTGAGAACCGAACCCATAGTTGCAGCCTTGACTTTTACGCAATGTTTTACTAAACTAAAAATAAAAAGCGTTATATATTATTGCATTTGCCTTAAAATGAGAAAAATACACGATATTAGAAATCAAATTATTTTAGTCTTTTCCAATACACTAAAGTACAGGGGATTTGATGTAGCTCATCCTCCAACATTTTACTATTCTTCGAACGATGTGATTCAAATAGTACACTTGGGATTTTTAACAAGAGACCAGGCAAGATATTTCAACAGCAACACAGATTCTTTTACTATATATTTAGGATTATTTTATATCTTTATTACAAGTAATCCTCCGAGTTCATTACCAAAGGAATATGAATGCCAAGTAAGAGGATATGTAAACAGGAATTTCTTTCAGAAGCATCCTATGCCTATGAAGGGTTATTCATTTTTTCATCCAGAAAGATGGCGGAGAGACATTTGGTGGGTTGAGAAAAATGGTTCAAATTTAGATAAAGTCATTTACAACGCCAACAAACTCTTAGAGACCAAAGCGATGAAATGGCTTAATAAATACTCAGACCTCCAAACTATTTATAATTTTCTACAATTTAGGAATGAAAAATCGAACGGTCCTTTTGGCTTTGGAACAAAAGGTTCTCCGGCACGAAAAAATCTTATAGAAGCAATAGAAAAAAGATTGCATAAACCATGTTGACCAATCATTTTACTGTTACCGATATTTTGGTAGAATTCGAATAATGCAAGTATGAAAATAACAATTATAATCCTTGTTATTGCAACATTCATATTAGGTTTTACCTTATATTTAAGGCACACATCGAGAGAAGGAAAAAAGTACAAGCGAAAGTTCTCAGATGAGGAATACGAACGTGATTATGAAGCAAAGAAGGCTGTTCTTGAACGAATCCTGGGACCAATGCATGAATTGGTCGGCCATGCCTTAATCCCATTTGAAATCGGCGGAAGCGTTGATATGTATTACTTTCCAAATGCTATTGCCGGTACAGCGTTTGTTACTATGGAACTTATCGAGCCTGACGGCAGCGGCCCCAAGCCAAACAGGATTGGAACGTATGAACTTATAGCTTTTACAAAACATGACATGGCCAAAATGGCAAAGACTCGCATCTCCTCCAATGAGGCCGAACAAAGCCCCTTTGATAAAATAGAGCTGCGCTTTTGTGGTATCCTAACAATTGTCGGGAGATACTCTCATGAGGCTGTACTGAATCCGGGTGATACTTGTGAAGTTCCCTGGGGAAAAGGTGAGTCTAACGTATGCCTGATATTTGATGAGTACAAGAAGGAGGGTGTTGACTTTGAAATGGACGGGAGGAAGCACTGCCTGCTTCTTTGCATAGAAGTATTTCGCAGTGAAATGGAATATGCTATGAAAAACAGCAGCAATGATGTTTTAAAAAAATTGAAAGAAAAAGGTTA